>Ga0265295_1001704_pt1 | contig 37598 bp, 34 predicted proteins | sample Munlansysbiofilm_FD_192503 | JGI IMG/M metagenome (GOLD analysis project Ga0265295, IMG submission 192503) | Leachate microbial communities from a municipal landfill in Southern Ontario, Canada - Methane capture system biofilm | ecosystem: Engineered > Solid waste > Landfill > Unclassified ... | reverse complement strand
TAATAAAATATATAGAGTGAGAACTTATGAGTAAAAAAAATAATGATGTGATAACTAAAAATCTAATAAGAGAATTTTCAAGTGGAAGTTTTAATTCTATTTTAAAAAATTTGATTAAATTAAAAACAGAAAGAGATATTGATATACTCAAAAAGAATTTTAATTATTTATATAGAAATACTAAATTATCAAATATAATTGAGGGACATCTATTTCCTAAAAATTTGACTAATCTTAAAAGTTATCCTAAAACAACAAAAACTACAATTGAAAGAGAACTAATTTGGACAGCTTTTTTAATAAATAATATGAATAAAATAAATTAATATTTAATGTTCAAAAAAGATTATGAATCATAAATTACCGTCAACTATTAAGCCATCATTTTTTAAAGGCCTAATAGACATAGATCTATGTTTATCTAAAAAATCTATTCTTCTTTTTAGAATATATTAATTGATTATTGCTACTTTTTTTAGCGAATTTATTGTTCATTAATTTTTGTTGAAATATTCATCTGGAGATGTTACTTTTGCCAAAAATCTAAGGACAAATAAAAATACCAAAACACCACTAAAAATAAGTATGTGATAATTGGTGCTACTTGCAAATACATTAAAAATACTATTGAAATCTTCATTGTTGATTTTCACAACATTTACAATAAATTCTCTAAGCGCTAAAATAATGAAAATATCTATTAAGAGTCTAATTCTTACTCTTTTTTCGTATATAAAACCTATTAAAACCCTTACAATTTCTAAAAATATCATAAAATAGAGTAGATAAATAATAAGTTCAACAATCAAGCCAAAAATAGAAGCTATTACAAGTAGTGTAATAGCTAAAAAAACTTCTAAATTCAACCTATTTTGAAAAAATATTTTTAATTTTTCCATAATTCTCCAAAGCTAAAAAATTTAAATCATAACAATTTACCAATATGTCAATAGTGACTACTTCTTTACTGTTGGCACTTGACATCGATACCCCATCCCTGATTCTGTAACAATATACTGTGGCATAGATGGATTCTCTTCTATTTTTTTACGAAGTTGCGCTATGAAAACACGTAGATAATGTGTTTCATTTCCATAGCCTCTTCCCCACACATTTTCTAAGACAAAGATATGGGTCAAAATTTTGCCGCGATTTTTGGCAAAAAGAGAGAGAAGTTCAAACTCTTTTTTTGTAAGCTTAACTGGTTTGGAATCGATAATCACCGTTTTATTGATTAAATTAATCGTGAGTTTACCAATTGTAATCTCATCTTGAACAGATTCATCTTTTTCTTGGACACGACGATATAATGCTTTTATCCGTGCAATCAGTTCACCGATACTGAAAGGTTTAGTCAGGTAATCATCCGCTCCCATATTCAATGCTTCAATCTTTTCACTCTCAATGTCACGTGCACTGACTACTATAATAGGTACATCACTGAACATCTTAGCTTCTTTGATGAACTTTTTGCCATCACCATCAGTAAGCCCTAGATCAAGGAGTACTAATGAGATAGGATTCTGAGAAAGTGTAATAAGACCTGATTTTATTGAGTCTGCTTTTAACAACTCATATCCTGCTGCACCAAGAGAAATAGACAACATTTTTTGTATTCTGCTGTCATCCTCAATCAATAAAATATTTGCCATTTTTATCCTTCTATATTCATTTTTGAGTCATTTGAGTTAATCGGGAGAGTAATTGTCAATACAAATTCACCATAGTGCTTCGTCGCATTGATACTCCCCTTATGTGCCTGTATAATCTCTTTGATAATTGAGAGTCCAAGACCTGAACCTTTGATTTTAGCCGAGATTTCAGCCCGATAAAATTTATCAAATATATTAGATAATTCAGACCTGTCAATATCGCTAGGGTTAGAAACCGTAATTAAAAGATTAGCTCCTCGCTTTACAGCATTAACTTTAATTTCACCAGCTTTTGAGTATTTTAATGCATTATCAAAGAGATTGAGCATTACCTGTTCTAGCAATGAAAAGTCCCCTTTAATAGGTGGTGAATCGACATGAAATCTAAAAGTCATATCTTCCCGTGGATGCTGCTTTAATGCTTTTTGATAGGCAGTTCCAAAAATATCTTCTACATCACACCAATCTTTTTTCAGATGGATCAATCCGTTTTCAAGTCGTGCAAAATCCAAAAGATTTTTAAGAATCCGCTCCATCTCTAAAGCACTATCTTCAATATTTTCCAATAACTGCATTTCAGATGAATCAGAGATAGTTACATCTGGGCTATTAATTGTACTAACTGATCCTAGAATTGCAGCTAAAGGGGTTTTAAGTTCATGATAGACCGAGTTAAACAATACTGATGTTAATTTTTCTGAGGCTTCTACCAATTTAATATGTTGATTTTGGCGAAAGAGACCAATACGCCACAATGAAACTGCAAATGTATTCATAAAAGCAGATAGTAATTCATATGTCGGAGTGTCCAATACTGGCAACTCTATTGCAACCACGGCTAAGGTCTTATTAAAAGCTTTGGATGGGAAATAAGTCATTTCTATATTGGGCAGCGTATTGGTAAATTTTCCGGCACTTTCACCGTTACGATAAACCCATTGTGCACAGGCCTGGTCATTTGATGAGATACGAAAGAAATTGCACTCCTCATTGCTGAGAATCACACTGTTCACAATCACTGAAACAATTTTGAGTTTATCAGATTCATCAGGAATTAACACTATTGTTTTCGAATTAAAAATAGCATGCAATTTTTCAACTGCGAATTTTGAAGCATCCTGCTCATTGTCAAAATCTCCTAATCGTGAACTTAGCTCATAAAGCCGTCGAAATCTAGTTTCTTCATTTTTTATTGCCTTATTCTTGGCTTTAATTACATCGGATAGCTTTCCTGACGTATATCCAACAATCAAAAAGATGATAAACGATAGTATATAACGAAGGTCATTCACGCTAAATCTATAATAGGGTTCTATAAATAAAAAGTCAAATAATAATACTCCAACCAGTGCTGTAAAAAAAGAGTAAGCCACACCATAACGGACTGCAGAAAAAAGAGTTAAAAGGAGATATAGTAGTGTGATATTAACAATTCCAAGCAAATCTTTTCCAATGAAAGAAATACCCGTTATACCGACTAACATAACCAGTGAATTTAGATAATAGCGAAGATTATCCGATATCCCCTCTAAAGGCTTAATCTGTTCAAATAAAGAGGTGTTTTTTTTCTCAAATGGAACGACATCAATGATACATTTAGGCTTTCTATCCATTACACTTTTAGTCAGATTTGGAAACATTAACCCGAAAAAGCGACTTTTAGGACGAGTCATCACCAATTCAGTGATACCATACTCCTCAATTGACTCGATTACTGAATCAGTTTTATCTCCAGATACTTTAGAAACAATTGTAGCACCTAATCTTTCAGCAAGATTGACATGTTTGCGTATCTTCTCACTTTTTTTGGAATTTCCTGGGGCATCAGAAGTGATTTGCAATGCAATTAATGGTGCTTTTAATGAATCACTGAGCCGTTTGGCATAACGTACCGCATCCATTGACTCTTCGTGATGATCGATACAAACCATAACTGTGTTAGTTTGAACCCGTCTGCCATCACGTTTAGCAACTGAATATTCGTTGATTTCATCGCTTACTTTAAGAGCAGCTTTACGTAATGTGAGTTCACGCAATTTATTAAGATTTTGCTCTGTGAAGAAATTATTGAGTGCAGACTCAACCCTATTTTGTGGGTAAATTTTGCCATTTTTTAGTCGTTCAATCAGCTCATCTGGTGGTGTATCGATGAGCCGAAAACTGTCCACTCTCTCCAAAATACTATCGGGAACCGTTTCAATTACGCGAACATTAGTGAGTGAATAAACGACATCATTAAGGCTTTCAATGTGTTGAATATTCATCGTTGCAATAACATCAATGCCATGTGAGAGAATTTCAAGAACATCCTGATAGCGCTTTTCGTAGCTAGAACCTTGTGTATTGGAATGAGCAAGTTCGTCAATCAGTACCACTTCAGGGTCGCGTTTGAGAACCGCATCGATATCGACTTCACTAAATTCTGCTCCGCCGTAACAAATCTTTTTGCTAGGGATAACTTCCAAACCTTCGGCTAAGGATTCAGTTTCCATACGTCCATGTGCTTCAAGATAGCCAACAACTACATCAATACCATTTTCTTGGAGTTGACGCCCTTTTAAGAGCATAGCATAAGTTTTACCTACTCCAGCAGCAGCACCAAGATAAAGGATAAAATTTCCCTGTTCTGCTTTTTGTATCTCTTCAAGGAGACTTTCAGCCTTAGATTTTAACTTTTCCAAATTCTCTGTCTAATGTTAAATTTAATGTTACGACATTTATTTTTTCTTCCCCTATGATACTCCAATAAACCTTTTGAGTATTTTTATGAATAACATCTATCACTTTAGATTCTTCAATTCCACGTGATAAAGCTACACGTTTTGCCTGTATCATTGCATTCGCCACAGTGATGTGCGGATCAAGTCCACTTCCACTAGTTGTCACTGCATCCATTGGAACCTTTTGAGTTGCGTTCAATCCATTTTCCGCTCGATATGCATTCACTCGCTCTTTCACAGTATCGTAGAGTTTTTGGCTCGTATATCCAAAATTTGATCCACTCGATGATGTAGCATCATAGCCATCCGCTCCTGCTGCTGATGGACGAGGATGAAAATAATACTGCTGTGTAAAATTTTGGGCTATTAATATCGAAGCTATAGGTATTTTACCTTCATATACCAGTGAGCCATTAGCCTCAGATGCAAATACACTTTCGCCAATTGTATTTACAAACAATGGATAGGCAAGACCACATATTAGTGTTAATGATCCAAATACTATAACCGATTTTTTAATTTCTTTTAACATTTTTTCTCCTTAGACCAAATCGAGTGCACTAATAAGCATATCGATTAATTTGATACCTATAAATGGGGTAATAATTCCACCTAATCCATAAATAGCGAGGTTACGTCGTAGTGCTGCCTCCTCACTTTGTGCTTTGAACGCTGCTCCTCGTAATGCAACAGGTATTAGTGCCACAATGATAAGAGCATTGAAAATAACCGCTGAGAGTATAGCACTTTTAGGGCTAGCCAAGTCCATGATATTAAGCACCGATAAAGATGGAAAAATTATCACAGCCAAAGCTGGAATGACAGCAAAATATTTTGCCACATCATTTGCAATACTAAATGTTGTTAACGCTCCTCGCGTCGAAAGAAGCTGTTTACCTACTTCAACAATTTCCAGCAGTTTCGTTGGGCTACTATCAAGGTCAATCATATTTGCAGCTTCTTTTGCTGATTGTGTCCCACTGTTCATAGCAAGCCCGACATCAGCTTGTGCTAGTGCAGGAGCATCATTAGTACCATCACCAGTCATAGCGACTAAATGCCCCTCTTTTTGATACTGCTGAATCAAACGGATTTTGGTCTCAGGAGTTGCTTCTGCAACAAAATCATCTACACCAGCTTCTGCTGCTATAGCGGCAGCAGTAAGAGGGTTATCTCCTGTAATCATAACCGTTTTAATTCCCATTAATCTTAATTGCGCAAACTTTATTTTAATCCCAGGTTTTACGATATCTTTGAGCATCACTACACCCAAGATTTTTGCATTAACCGCAATAACCAGTGGTGTAGCACCTTCTTTAGCAATTTTTTCGCAGATTGTTCTACACTCAACATCGAACATTCCACCATAGTTCTCGACAAATGTAGCTATTGAATCCATAGCCCCTTTTCGAATATGAACATCAGCAATGTTTACACCACTCAAACGAGTATCAGCACTAAAGGCAATTAATGTTTCATCCCCTTCTAGTAATAATGTTTTTGCATTCATAGATTCCGCAAGAGCCACAATACTACGTCCTTCAGGTGTTTCATCTGCTTTAGATGAAAGAACTGCATACGAAAGTAGTTCTTCTTGACTCACATTACCAACAGTAAAAAATTCACTTGCCATACGGTTCCCGAATGTAATAGTTCCAGTTTTGTCGAGCAACAATACAGAAATATCTCCTGCCGTTTCGACTGCTTTACCACTAGTAGCAATAACGTTTTTTTGTAGAAGTCTATCCATACCAGCAATTCCGATAGCACTAAGTAATCCCCCAATAGTTGTCGGTATAAGACAAACAAATAGCGCTGCAAGTACGAGCAATGAAAAGGATCCGTTAAAATATCCAACTAAAGGTTGTAATGTCGCTACTGAAAGCAAAAATATTAAACTAAATCCGATAAGAATCAAACTTAATGCAATTTCATTCGGAGTTTTTTGACGTTTAGCACCCTCAACAAGTAAAATCATTTTATCAAGAAAACTCTCGCCCTTAGCTGCTGTTACACGAATTTTAATCCAGTCTGATAGAACAGAAGTCCCACCTGTAACCGAACTACGGTCTCCACCGCTCTCACGGATTACCGGAGCAGATTCTCCAGTAATTGCACTTTCATTGACACTTGCAACCCCTTCAATTACTTCACCATCAACAGGGATTAACTCACCTGCCATTACTATTACAATATCACCTTTAGTTAGTAATGATGCATCAATATATTCAGTTTTATTCCCTATAAGACGATTGGCTTTCAAGTTACTTTGTGTTTGACGTAAACTCGATGCCTGTGCTTTTCCTCTCCCCTCAGCCAATGCTTCGGCGAAATTAGCGAATAAGACGGTAAACCAAAGCCAAAATAGAATCTGAAAGTTAAACCAAAAATCAGCAGAATTAAAACTTCCCGTGAAAAAAAGAACCGTACAAAACGCTGAGCACAATGTCACGGCAAAGATCACTGGATTTTTAATCTGATGTTTAGGATTGAGCCGTATAAACGACTCTCTCAGTGCATTTTTTATTATTGAATTATTATTAATTTGAACTGTTTCTTTCATATTCTTTCCTTAATATAGCTTGCCGGATAACATAAGTACATGCTCTGCAATCGCTGTAAACGTTAATGCTGGTAAAAATGTTAACGCTCCCAAAATTAAAATGGTAAACGCCAAAAAGATGGTAAACGTCGTATTATCACTTTTCACAGAACCTGAAGAGAGAGTATACGTTTTTTTGTTTGACATATTCACAGCAATTGCAATCATTGGAATGATTACCCCGAAACGACCAATAAACATCGCAATAGCTAACGTAATGTTATAGAATGGTGTATTCGCAGTAAGTCCAGCAAATGCACTTCCGTTGTTTGCAGCTGCAGATGTGTAAGCATAGAGAATTTCTCCCAAACCATGTGGTCCAGCATTGTTTAAGCCTGCTAGTCCATCGGCGCAATTTGCTGCAATTGCCGAAAATCCTAAAATTGCCATCGATGGAAGCAATAAAGCGATGATAACAGCTTTAATCTCATATGCTTCAATCTTTTTCCCCAAATACATAGGTGTTTTTCCAACCATCAGACCAATCATAAACATTGAAAGGAGTACATAAACTATCATTGCGTAAAATCCTGCACCAACCCCACCAAAAATAACTTCTCCCACCATCATCTGAAGCATCATTGTACCACCTGCAAGAGGAGAATAACTGTCATGCATAGAGTTAACTGCACCACATGATGCTGCTGTCGTAACTGTTGCAAATAAACTCGATGCACCTAAAGCAAACCGAACTTCTTTCCCTTCCATACTTGGTCCATTTTCAACACCCAAAGAGCTCAGCATCGCATTTCCCTGTGATTCAGCATAGTACGTACCACCTAGCGTTAGCGCAAACAATAATGCCATAGCCCAAAAAATAGCAATCCCTTCTCGACGGTTACCTGCAAATTTACCATATGTAAACAACAATGCGACAGGAATTAAAAAGATTGAAAATATTTGTATAAAATTAGTCAATTCATTCGGATTCTCAAAAGGATGGGCACTGTTGACATTGAAAAATCCGCCACCATTAGTCCCAAGCAGCTTAATTGCCTCTTGACTTGCAACAGGACCCATTGCCAAAGTTTGTTTTACTCCTTCTATTGTAGTTACATCAATATACGGTGCTAAAGTCTGAATTACCCCTTGTGACATGAAAAAGACTGCACAAATCAGCGCAATTGGCAATAACAAACGTAATGTGGTTTTAGTCATATCAACATAAAAATTGCCAATTCCTCTACCCGTTAAACCACGCATAAGAGCTACTGCCACTGCAGCACCAGTAGCTGCGGAAAGGAAGTTTTGAATACTCAACCCGACCATTTGTGAAAAGTAGCTCATCGTACTTTCTCCACCATAACTTTGCCAGTTTGTATTAGTAACAAAACTAATGGCTGTATTGAATGCTAAATGCCAACTTAAATTCGAGAAATTTTGTGGATTAAGAGGAAACATATTTTGAAAAAATAACATAAAAAACAAAGCAAAAATTCCAAGAATATTAAACACCATCAGTGAAACAGTGTACTCTTTGAAACTTTGTGATTTTCTAGAATCAATACCACTGATACGAAATAAAATATTTTCAATCGGAGATACAATTGGATCTAAAAATGTTTGTTTACCATCAAAAATCTTGTAAATATAATTACCAAGAAAAAAGCCAAAAATGACCACCAAGATTGCGAATAAGGCAAATAATACCATGTCTAATTCTTCCATTTATAGCTCCTCAATCTTTACAAGAGAGTAAATGAAGTAAATAAGCAACATTATTGCAAGCGTTGCGCCTGCGATTATTTCAAACATCATGTTTGACTCCACATAAAATAGATTTCAAGTGGTATTGTACTCCGTAATAAGTCAAGAAAATCTCAAATAATTCGGCAATGATATCAAGAAAAAATAAAGATTTAATATTAGACTTTTTGTTATCTCAATTTATTATGACACAGGCTATTTAATATATTTTGAAACATAAGATTACAATGGTATTAATATGAAAATTAGACTTAATTAAAAAGTTTTTAGAATCATTTAAATTTGAGAAAACAGAAAGAAATCTTAGTGAGTTTTAGAAATTTTTTCTTGTGCAAGTGCTACATAATATCGTATATTTGTAACTCACCTTTATTTCTCATTTTTATAAGTTTTTATTAATTTATAAATTAGAATTACAACTAAAATACCTAATATGCTTACCATTACTATATTTTCATAAGACATATAAATCCTTTAATTTTGTTATAGGTTTATTATAAATTAAAATCTATCAATTATTTATCAATATATAAAGATAAAAATAAAGATTTTATAAAAACAGTTTTAATTTACTTTAACTAGAAAATATTATAAAATATCTTCTCAACTAGAGTTTGTTTTTTAGATTTTCTCAAATTAAATCCACATTTATGACAATATAAAAAAAATTTATATTGATACATTTTAAGAAATTTTGCTATTACATTCAGGGCTAGAGGTTCCTATAATTGCATCATCTATTAAAAAGCAACACAGAGATTTATTAGGAATATATCGAATGATGTTAGCTGTTGAGACATTACCTGATCCTCAGCCAATTGCAATTGCATTCAAGTCAGTATGTGATTATGCAGATCCAAATAAAAATGATAAGTGGCAGAAATATGCAGCATACACAAGTGATTCATTTTTATATGAATTTATAAAAAAATATGTTGATTAAGTAAAAAATATGGACATTACAAATATAAAAAATGTCTATATTTAATATTAAAGTATGGACGAAAATATTTCAATAAAGCATCAGAAAAGTAGCAGTTAATAAATGTCCATATTTTATTAACTAGGGAGTGCTTTATAGCTCCAGCTTTTCCAAAACACTCACCACTATTTAAATAGTTTTTCATATCAACTTCATCAAATTTGGTAAATTCATAACTTGTAATAGAAATATCAATAAATTCTTTCTCTTTTGATTTATAAATCATACAAGTAATAACCGAAGTTTTATTTCCACTTTGAAGCTCTAACATAGCTTTAGCATCATCATAATCTTTTGCTTTTCTTAAAAGTTTCCCTTCACAAGTTACAACACTATCTGCAACTAAAAGAGGCATATCTTCAACTCCATATTTTTTATAAAGTTCTTTGAATTTTCCTAAAGTTGCTTCATAACAAAATGATTTTGAATTTGTTGTTTTTATACTATCTTCATCAAAATCCCCACCATTTTGAATAAAATCTATTCCAAAACTTTTTAAAATTAGTGCACGAGTTGGTGAATTTGAACCAAGTCTTATCAAAATAGTCCTTTTTTATTTGGATTATACTCAATTTGAATATAATAAATTTTTAAAAATATTAATAAAATTTAGGAATATAAAAATGAATATAGTTGTAATAGGTGCTGGTGGAGTTGGAGTATTTTATGGAGTATTATTTCATAAATTAGGACATAATGTAAAATTTGTAGCTCGTGGTAAAAATCTTGAATATTTAAAAAAGAATAAAATAAAATTAACACATTCAACATTTAGTTCAAATGAAAAAATTGAAGCTTTAAGTATAGAAGAACTTGTACAATTAAATCCAAAAGATATAGATATTATTTTTTTAGCAACAAAATCAATGAGTACAGAAAATATCTCTTTAAAATTAGAAGAATGGACAAAAAATAAAAAAAAGATACCATATTTTATCTCTTTACAAAATGGTGTTGAAAATGAAGATATTATGTGCGAACATTATAATAAAGAGTTTGTAATTGGTGGATTAACAAGACTTATTGCAGCTCATACAATAACTTTAGGTCATGTGGAATCAACAGGAGAAGTTCAAACTATTCTAGGAGCAATCTATCCAACAAAACAAAATCAAGAGTTTTTAGAAAAGCTAAAAAAAGAACTTGATAAAACAGATACAACTACATTCTTAAGCCCAAATATTAAACTTGAACTTTGGAATAAACTTATTATCAATAATGGTTTAAATGCAATTTGTGCACTTTTAGGTGAAAAAACAGGTACTTTAATAAATGATAAAAAAGTCTCAAAACTAATTTATGGACTTATGAGTGAAACAGCACTAGCTTCAAAAGTTGCAGGTGTTGATATAACTAAAGAGAATGTAGATAAGATGTTTGAACTTATGACAAAGTTTGAATCAATTAAACCTTCAATGTTGATTGATTTGGAAAAAAATAGAGATTTAGAACTTGAAGACATTTGTGGAGTTGTTATAAAAAACTGTGAAAAACAAGGTTTAGATGCTCCATATACAAGAGCAATTTCAACTATTTTAGAGTTTTCTTATAATAAACAAAGAAAAAAACAATGATTTTTATAAATAAAATTTCAGGTTTACTGATATTCTTCTCTTTTATTACAACTATTTATGCCTATTTTTTTCAAAATGATTTTTTAATAGTTGCAGGAGTTTTAGCTTGGCTTTCATCAGCTTTACTTTTTTTTACTTTAAAACATAAAAAAATACTTCTAATATTACTTAGTTTGTCTTTTTTTGCTTTTTTGTTTAGTTATATAAATGACTTTAGAATTGACTTTATAAAAGCTTTTACAGTAAATCAATACCTTTTGACTTTACTTATTGCCGTTGGATTTTTAAAACTTATTGCAACTCCTAAAAAAGAAAAGAATCATCTTTTACCAAAGGGTAAACAATCATTTATAAAAACTTATTTGAGTGTTCATCTTTTTGGTTCAGTTATAAATATCTCTTCTTTATTATTAGTTGCAGATAAAATGTACAAAAAATCACCTCTAAATCCTGCTCAAATAGTCCTTCTTACAAGAGCATTTGCAAGTGATGCTTATTGGTCACCATTTTTTGTAGCTTTTGCTGCAGCAATTACTTATGCACCAAATTTACAAACATATACAATAATATCTTTTGGAATATTTTTAGCTATTACTGCTTTTATGATTACTTATTTTGATGTAACAAAAGATAAAAAATTTAATATTGAAGAATTTAATGGCTATCCGCTATCTTTAGAAACTTTATATCTACCCATAATTTTGGCAATATTTGTACTGACAACTCATTATTTCTACCCTACGTTAGAAGTTATTGTTTTAATTTCAAGTTTTTCTATTTTAATGACTTTTTTTATTTTACCATTAAAGAAAAACTTTTCTGAAGCCCTAAAAGTTCTAAAATATCATATTCTTAATGAGCTTCCTAAAATGAAATCAGAAATATCTCTATTTTTAGTTGCCGGATTATTTGGGATTTTAATTGGTTCAGTTTTAACTGGATTAAATTTTACTTTACCATTTGAAGTTTTTGATTATAAAGTTGCTTCACTTTTACTTCTCATTTTCATACTTCTAGCTTTTATTGGAATCCATCCAATCATTACAATAGCAATAATTGGTGATTTCTTTGCAAATGCAAATCATACTTTATTAGCTATGACATTTTTAATGGCTTGGTCAACAACTGTTTCTACTTCACCAATTTCTGGATTAAATCTAACAATAGTTGCAAGATATAATTGTAGTGCAAAAGAGATATTTATGTTAAATATTTTTTATGCTTTAAAGATGTATATTGTATGCGTTATTTGTCTATTTGTTTTATCTAAATATTTAAATATATAAAAAACAAGTTTTGCTTATGTGATAGAATTTGATTATTTACAAGTAAAGATTTAAAAAAGATTAGTTAAAAATTCTTTGAGCTTTCCAATAGCTATTTTTGAAATAGTCACTGTCAATTTCAGAAATAGTTACCCCAATCTTAGTAGATGCATGCATAAATTTTCCATCTTCAAGGTAAATCCCAACATGATTGTTTCTTTTTGTTTTAAAGAAAACTAAGTCTCCCATTTTCAAATCATCCTTCTTTATTGAAGTTCCAACTTTTGATAATGAAACAGTATCCCTTGGCATAGTTAAACCAAATCCTTGTTGAAGAACTTTTTGTACAAAACCTGAACAATCAATTCCGCTTTTTGTACTTCCTCCAAGCTTGTATCTAGTACCTTTCCATTGGTTATAAACACTAAAAAGTCCCTCATTTATTTTATCTTTTTTAGTTATATAATTCTGGTGTGTTAACTCATCAAAGAAGCTATTTTTAGATGATTTTAAATACTTCTCACCATAGTTGTTATTTGTAGTACTATAAGAAGCATTTGGATAATTTGACATATTTACCACTTCTTCATTACTCTTATAAGAACAACCAGTAAATAAAAAGGAAAAAGTAACAGTTAGAAAAAACACATTTTTTAATTTCATTTTTTTCCCTTTTATTGAAGTATCATTTTTTTAATTTTAAGTATCTTGGATTATATAAAAAAAAATTTTAATTGTCAAGATTGACTATTTACATAGGTTTCTAACCTTTTATAATCTAAAATTTTTATATACCCTTTTTCATTTTGTATAATATTTTCTCTTTTCAATTTAGCAATTTTCCTAGATAAAGTTTCAGGAGTTATATTGAGAATTTGGGCAATCTTCACTTGTTTTAAGTTCATTAAAATCGATTCATTGTCATATAAAAACTTAGCAATTTTTTCCATACTATTTAGACTAATATTATAATTAATAAAGCTTTGCAAAGCTTTTATTTTTTTTGTTAAAGATTTTATAAAAAACATAGAGATTTCAGGTTTTAACAAAAATTCCTCTTTAAATTTTTTATAATCAATTAATAAAACTTCAGCATTTGTTTCAAAAGAGCAGTTTGCTAAAAAATTCATCTCTTCATAGTTTGCAATTTCTGCAATTAAGTTTGGAGCCATTAAATTGTGAATAATCACTTCATTATCTTTATAATCATAGGTATAAAGTTTTGCGATACCTTTTAATAAAAGATGTAAATACTTTGGTTCGTCACCTTTGTAAAACAGTATCTCATTTTTATTAAAAAACTTTTTTATAGAAATATCTTTTAATCTTAATAAGTCTTCTTCTTTTAAAAAATTAAAAAATTTTAAATCATTTAAATCTATTTTTATCATTTTATCTCTTTTTATTGATTATTATCAATGCTTAATTTAGTATTTTATGTAAAAATAGTATAAAACAAGATAAAGAAATTGAAATGACTGAACAAAAGTATAACTCAGAGATAGATACTCTAAAAAAATTTTTTGAACTTTTTTGTAAAGATAAACATACAAATTTAAAAAGTAGAAATGTTAATTTAAAATATAAAACTAGCTCTTTTTCCTTGGATTTATATTTATGTGATGAATGTTTTGAAGCAATAAATTACTCTTTTGATAGATTACAAGCTTGTCCCCATGAAATAAAACCACGTTGTAGAAACTGTTCAAATCCTTGTTATGAAAAATCAAAATGGAAAAATATTGCTAAAGTAATGAAGTACTCAGCTATCAAATTATCTCTTAGCAAAATAAAAAATAAAGTTTTAAATATATTTAGCTAATTACCAAATTATTTCTTCTTTATTTAGTTTTTTTAAAATCTCATTTGTTTTTGAAAAGTGTTTACAACCATAAAAACCTCTATAAACTGAAAGAGGACTTGGATGTGGTGCTGTTAAAATAAAATGCTTATTTTTATCTATCAATTTTGTCTTTGATATAGCAGGGCTTCCCCAAAGTAAAAAAATTACATTTTCTTTATTGTCACTAATATATTTGATTATATTATCCGTAAAAATTTCCCAACCTAAATTGTGATGAGATTTTGCTAAACCTTGCTCGACAGTTAGGATTGTATTTAATAACATTATGCCTTGTTTTGCCCAAGGAGTTAAGTCACCATCTTCACAAACAGATTTTTTTCCTAAATCATCATTTATCTCTTTTAAAATATTTACCATTGAAGGTGGATTTTTTATATTATTTGGAGTTGAAAAAGATAACCCTTGCGCTTGTCCAAATCCATGATAAGGATCTTGTCCTAAAATGACAACTTTTAAATTATCAATTGGTGTCAAAGAAAACGCTTTAAAAATATTTTGTTTTTCTGGAAAAACTATACTATTTTCATATCTTTTATCTATCTCTTCTTTCAATTTTCCATAATATGGTTTTTGCTGTTCATTTTCAATAATATCTTTCCAAGTCATAAATAAATCCTTTTAAAAAGTAGATAAATTCTAAAGAGCTTCAAGAATGAAGCTTTCTATAAATAAAAAAAGCTAAGGTTAAAAACCTTAGCTTTAAAAAATCATATATATTTGATTATAAAACTGGTGATTTGATAACCATCATTTTTTGATTTTGCATCTCTTTCATAGAATCTGGAATTCCACCTAATCCTAAACCAGAAGTTTTTGCTCCACCAAATGGCATCCAATCAACTCTAAATGCAGTATGGTCATTTACCATAACAGCTGTTGCATTTAATCTTTTTACAGTTTTTAAAGCTGTATCAAGATTTTTTGTAAATACTGCTGCTTGGAAAGAAACTTCTAAAGAATTTGCTCTTTTAATTGCTTCATCCAATGTTTTATATGGATATACAACTACAACTGGTCCAAAAATCTCTTTTTGAGAAATAATTGCATCATCAGATGGATTAAAAATAACAGTTGGTTCGAAACAAGAATCACCTATTCTTTTTCCACCAGTTAAAATTTTCCCACCTTTTGTAACTGCATCATTAACCCACTCTTCAACTCTATTTACTTCATTATGATTGATAAGTGGTCCAACTTCAGTTTTTGGGTCTAATTGATTTCCAACTACAAGTTTTGAAGCTTTTTCTGCTACTTTTGCTGCAACTGTATCAGCAATTGATTCATGTACAAAAATTCTTTGAACAGAAACACAAACTTGTCCAGCATGATAGAAACCACCTTTTACAAGATCAGGAATCATAGCTTCTATATCAGCATCTGGCTCAACGATAACAGGAGCAACTCCTCCATGTTCTAATGCACTTCTTGTTCCTGCACTAGCTTTTGAATTTAAATACCAACCAACAGGACCTGAACCAATAAATGAGAAAAATGCTGTTTTTGGACTTGTAACTAAAAGTTCTCCACCTTGTCTATCACAAACAACAGCTTGTGCCCAACCTTCAGGTAATCCAGCTTCTTTTAATAATTCTACTAATCTTACTGCACTCATTGGAGTTTGAGTTGCTGGTCTAATAATAACTGGACAACCAACAGCAATTGCAGGAATTACTTGGTGAATTGCTAAATTTAATGGGTGGTTAAATGCTGAAATTGATACAACAACACCTATTGGCTCTTTCATTGTATAAGCAATTCTATTTGTACTTGTTGGAGTGTGTCCCATTGCAATTTCATGACCTTCTTGAAGACCAATTTGTTCAATAGCAATTTTTACTCCATTGATAGCTCTTAATACTTCTACTTTTGAGTCTATATATGGTTTTCCACCTTCACTTGCGCAAAGAATTGTTAACTCTTCAACTTGTGAAGACATAATCTTCATCAAGTTTTCTAAAATTTCAACTCTTTTATATTTTGGAATCCAGTTATCAACATCTAAATATCTTTCATATGCAGTGTCGATAGCTTTTTGTACTCCTTCAACTGGTGTGAAGGGAACAGATCCTACAACTTTACCGTCAAATGGCGATGTAACTTCTATTGTACTCATATCTTATCCTTTTAAATTTTTTATATTAAACAAGTTTTAGTTGCTAAAAGCTCATTTAAAATTGAGTGATTTAAAGAGTAATCAACAGCTAAGTCAATTAAATGAACACCCTTAGTATTTACACATTTGTCTAATGTTTGTGCGAAATCTGCAACAGATGTTGGTCTATAACCTTTTGCTCCATAAGCTTCTGCATATTTAACAAAATCTGGATTTTCTAAATCTAAACCAAATGTTTCAAATCCCATTCCTGTTTGTTTCCATTTAATCATTCCATAAGCATTGTCATTTAAAATAATAACTGTTAAATCAAGTTTTAATCTAACTGCTGTTTCCATCTCTTGTGAATTCATCATAAATCCACCATCACCACATACAGTAACTACTTTTCTATCTGGATTTATCATTTTTGCCGCCATTGCAGAAGGAAGTCCAGCTCCCATTGTTGCTAATGCATTGTCTAATAATAAAGTATTTGGTTTTGCACATCTATAGTTTCTAGCAAACCAAATTTTATAAACTCCATTATCTAATGTTAGAATATCATCAGCTGCTAAAGTTTGTCTGATAGCTCTTACTGCTCTTTGAGGTAAAATTGGGAATCTATCGTCTCCAAAATATTTAGATAATCTAGTTCTAATTTCATCTGCTAATCTAACATAATAATCAAAGTCCCAATGAGCTTGTTTTGAAATTTTGTCTGTAAATTTAGTAATATTTCCAGCAATATCACCAATAACGTCCATTTGTGGGAAATATGTATCATCAACTTCACTTGGGAAGAAGTTTACGTGCATAACTTTTGTAGAGTCTGGTTTATTTTCCATAAAGAATGGTGGTTTTTCAATAACATCATGTCCAACATTAATAATTAAATCTGCTCTTTCAATTGCGCAGTGTACAAAATCATCTTTTGATAATGCAGCAGTTGATAAACACAATGGGTGATTTTCATCAATAACACCTTTACCCATTTGAGTAGAGAAGAAAGGAATTCCTGTTTTGTTTACAAAATCAGTTAATGCATTTCCAATTCTTGTTCTATTTGCTCCAGCTCCAATTAATAATAATGGTCTTTTTGCTTTTTCAATCATAGATACAGCATCAGCAATTACATCATCAACAGCTACTGCATATTTGAAAGATTGTACTGGATAGATATTAAATTCTACTTCTTCAGCTGCAATATCTTCTGGTAATTCAATATGAACTGCACCTGGTCTTTCAGTAGTTGCAATTTTGAATGACTCTCTAACCATAGATGGAATGTTATTTCCATTTACAACTTGTTTAGTATACTTAGTCATTGGTCTCATCATTCTTACGATATCAATGATTTGGAATCTACCTTGTTTAGATTTTTTGATTGGTTTTTGACCTGTAATCATCATCATAGGCATCCCACCAAGTTGTGCATAAGCAGCACTTGTTGCAAAGTTAGTTGCACCAGGGCCTAAAGTTGATAAACATACTCCAACTTTTCCAGTTAATCTTCCATAAGTTGCAGCCATAAATCCTGCACCTTGCTCATGTCTTGTTAAAATTAATTTAATTTTTGATTCTCTAAGAGCATCAAGAAAATCAAGATTTTCTTCTCCAGGAATTCCAAAAATATACTCAACACCTTCGTTTTCTAACGCTTTAATAAATAATTCTGATGCGTTCATTTTGTTTTACTCCATCTTGTATTTTATAAAATATATGAATAATGATATTCAACATATAGTTAATTTGTCTTAATTTATACTAATATTATTCTCAAAAAAATATATTATGTATATAATCTACACTTTATAATTAATTTGCGAAATCTTTAACATTATAACCACATTAATAGATTTAGTTTAGATAATCTTAATATTATTTTAAATATTATAAGTTGACATTAACGAAAGGTTACACTATGAGAAAAATATCCCTTGTTTTAGGGCTTATCTTGCTAGCTATTATATATTTAACTGTTACGAATTATAACAATATTCCAAAACTTGATGAAAATGTTAAAGAAAAATGGTCTCAAGTTCAAAATCAATATAAAAGACGAGCTGATTTAATTCCAAATTTAGTTGAAACAGTAAAAGCTTATGCAAATCATGAAAAAAATACTTTAGTAGAAGTTACAGAAGCAAGAAGTAAAGTTTCACAAATTACTTTAAATGAAAATACACTAAATAATCCTGAACTTTTACAACAATTTGAAAATGCACAATCAAATTTAACAAGTGCCTTATCAAAACTTATGGTTGTAGTTGAAAAATATCCTGAACTAAAAGCAAATGAAAATTTTTTAAGTTTACAATCACAACTTGAAGGAACTGAAAATAGAATCACAGTTGCTAGACGAGATTTTATTGAAGCTGTAAAACTTTATAATTTAGAACTTAGAACAATGCCTGGAAAATTTGTAGCAGCGATTGCTCATCCTGAAGCTAAAATCAAAGAGACTTTTACTGCAAGTCCAACAGAGCAAGATGCTCCAAAAGTAAAATTTTAATGATTTTAACAAATAAAGAAAAAGAGTTAATCTCAAAAGAGATAGAAAATCTTGAAAAATTAACCTCAGCTGAACTTATAGCAGTTATAACAAAAAAAAGTTCAAATTATAAAAGTGTTATGTTGATGTTCTCAATAATATCTGTTTTTTTAATCTCTTTTTTACTATTTTTTATTAAAGACGATTTATATGTTTTAGAATTGATTCAATATCAAATCGTAATTTTTATAGGAATAAATCTTTTTTTTGAAACATTTCATAATCTATTTATGAAACTACTTCCTAGATTTTATAAAGATAATATATCATCTAATTATGCAAAAAAACAGTTTTATAATCTAGGACTAAACAGAACAGAAACAAAACAGGCTATTATGTTTTTTGTGAGTTTAGATGAAAAATATGTTGAAATTATTACTGATATTGAAATATCAAAAAAAATCCCAAATGAATTTTGGCATCAAGTTATCTCAGAATTTACATATGATATTAAAAATGAAGATTTTTTGACTGGTTATTTAAAAGCATTAAAGGCTTCAAAAGCAATATTAATTCAGCATTTTCCAATTTTAAAAAATGATACAAATGAACTTCCAAATGAAGTAATCGAGTTAAAATGAAAAAAATTATAATTTTCTTACTATTAATTCTTAATTTCTTAAATGCAGATATTTCGCAGTATTTTCCAAAACTTGAAGGAAGAGTAATTGATGAAGCAAATTTACTATCACCTGAAGTTAAAAAAGATATCAATAATATTTTAAAAAATGAAGAAAATAAAAGTTCAAATCAAATAGTTGTAGTAATTCTTAATTCTTTAAATGGTTATTCTATTGAAGAATTTTCTTACCAATTAGGTCGTTTCTGGGGTATTGGGCAAAAAGATAAAAATAATGGTGTTTTGCTTGTAGTTTCTATGAAAGAAAGAGAGATAAGAATTGAAGTTGGATATGGTCTTGAAGGTGCACTAACAGATAAAATATCTCATGAGATAATAAACTACACTATAAAACCCAATTTTAAAGCAAGTCAATATGAACTAGGTATCTTAAAAGCTGTAAATGAAATAATAAAAGCAACACAAGGAGAATATGTTGCAAAACCAAAAAATACTGATTTTAGTTCATTTTTTAATATAACTGTACCTTTAGGATTTTCTACTTTAATTTTTGTTTCTATGTTAATGAATGGTATTTCAAGAAAATTGAGAAATCAAGTTTTATATAAAATTACAAACTCTTCAATGTCATCATCATTTTTTGGATTTTTTACTTATGTAGCTTCTCAACCTTTTGTCTCTTATAGTCTAGTTCTTGCACTTATTGTTTTTATCATTGTATTTATTTTTAATTATATAAACACAAAAAAAGTAGATTTTGATAAACTTTCAAAAATTGATTATATAAATAGTTCAAAAAATTCATCATCATTTGGTAGTTTCGATTCTTCAACAAGTGGTGGATTCTCAGGTGGAGGAGGAAGTTTTGGCGGAGGAGGAGCTAGTGGCAGATGGTAAAAAAACACTAATTTTTGATTTAGATGGAACACTTTTAGATTCCATAGAAGATATAGCTGTTAGTATGAATAAAGTTTTGGAAAGTTTAAATCTTCCAATACACAAAATAGAAGATTATAAATATTTTGTTGGTAGTGGTGTTGATGTTTTAGTAGAAAATGCTTTAGGAAATCACTCACAAGAGATAAAAGATGAAGTTATAAAAAGATTTAAAGTTGAATATGATGGTAAATTACACTTAAAAACTCTTCCTTATGATGGAATTTATGATTTGTTAAACGAATTAAAAAAATTAAATTGCAACTTAGCTGTTTTATCTAATAAACCACATGAATTTACAGTTTCTTATGTAAACCATTTTTTTAAAGATTATGATTTTAAAGAAATTCATGGGCAAAAAGCTGATATTCCAAAAAAACCACACCCAATTGCAGCTATAAATATTGCAAAAGCTTTGAATATCCCTTGTGAAGATATTTACTTTATTGGTGATACAAAAGTTGATATGCAAACAGCAAAAAATGCAAAAATGAAAGCTATCGGTGTTTTATGGGGATTCAGAGATGAAAAAGAGTTAAAAGAATTTGGAGCTGATTTTATAGTAAAACACCCTTTAGAAATTTTGAATATTATAGAATAATATTTATTATCTAATATTTATTATTGTTTTATTGACAAATAACTATTTTCTGTTATAATAATTTGTAAATTTATAAAAAGGATTTACCATGTCAAATGTTATAAAACAACTAAAACAAATTCAAGCTGACGCTCACGCGTTATATGTGAAAATTCATAATTTTCATTGGAATGTAAAAGGTATGGATTTTCACCCAGTTCATAGCTATACAGAAGATGTTTATAACCAAATGTCAGAACTATATGATGATATGGCAGAAAGAGTTATCATATTAGGAGATAAACCTTATTTAACTATTGATGAATTAGCAAAAGCTACTAAAATAGAAACAGAAACAAAAGATAGCTTTAAATCAAAAGAGATTGTAGAAAAAATTATTACTGATTTTGAATATTTATTAAAAGCATTCAAAAAATTAAGTGAATCAGCAGCTAAAGATGGCGATAAAGGAACTGAAGCTTTTGCTGATGAAAAAGTTGCAAAATTTGAAAAAGATTTATGGATGTTAGGAAATATGGTTAAATAACCATTTTCTTTTTTACTAAAAGAGTTTTCCTCTTTTAGTAGATTTTTCTTTTTTATTACTCTTTAATCAATTTAGAAGTAGCTATATGTAAGAATTCAACCAAAAAAGAATTCTCATGCAAAAATCAATTAACCACATATATCTCATAATTTTAATCTCGATTCTATCATCAGTTGCACCAATGGGAGTTGATACTTACATACCATCAATTCCAGAAATAGCAAAATACTTTGAAGTAGATATTCATAAAATTGAACTATCTTTATCAATTTTTTTAATAGGATTTTCTATTGGACAAATTTTTGGAGGACCAATCTCTGATAGATATGGAAGAAGATTTGGTTCTATTCTTGGGCTTTTAGGATATGCTTTTTTTAGTTTCTTAATAATTTTTAGTTCAACTGTTTATGAATTATGGCTTTATAGATTTTTTGAAGCATTTTTTGGTGGAATTACAGTTGTAAATGCTAGTGCTTCTGTTAGAGATAGATTTAAAGGGCAAGAAGCTGCAAAAGTATTTTCTCTTATTGGAATGGTAAGAAGTTTAGCTCCACTTTTAGCTCCTGTTTTTGGTGCAGCAATTATCCATTTTTTTCCATGGGAAGGTGTATTTATTTTTTTAACAATATATGCACTAATTGTTACATTTTTTGTATATAAAGATTTGCCAGAAAGTTTTACATACATAAAACAATCTGTATTTGAATCTTATAAAATAGTTTTAACGCATAAATTAGCAATGAAAGCTATGATAGTTTTAGCCTTAAGTTTTGGTGGCTTTTTTATCATTATTTCTAAAACATCTTTCATCTATATTGAATATTTTAAAATATCAACTGATTATTTTCCAATATTCTTTGGTATAAATTTTGTTATATTAATATTTATGATAAAGGTAAATGTAAATTTGCTAAAAAAATATTATGCTCTTACTATAATAAAAACAGCCATTTTAATACAAGTGTTAGTTGGTTTAATATTTATATTTGTTCATAAAGATTTAACTTTAATAATGACTATGTTTATTTTAGCATCTTATATGAGTATGATGGCATTTATTTTTGGTAATTGTATGGCACTTGCTATTGAACATTTTTCTAAAAATGCAGGTGTTGCTTCTGGTGTTATTGGAGTATTACAATTTGGACTTGGTGCTTTGATATCTTCTATTGTACTAAATTTTAGCGATAATGGATTTTTAGTTATTTCTGTAAGTATTACACTCATTTCTATTATTAGTTATTTAATTATAAGAACCTATAAAACAAATTAGATGTATTTTATACATCTAATTCAAAAAAATCCTCTTGTATTTTTTCATATTTTGCTATTGAACAACTGATTTTTAAAGCATTTTCATAAGATTTAAATTCTTCTAAGAATAACTTTTTCAATTTCTCTACTTCAACACTTCTAAAAATAAAATATCCCAAAATATCAGTTTTTCTTTCCCCTGCTTTTTCTATTCCAAAACTATCAAATTTCCAATCTACACCTTTTGAAAAGAAAAAAACTTCACTAATTCTTTTTTCTAAGTCCTCTCTAACTTTATTATTATATTCTTTTAAATGTATATAAAATGCCACATTTACGTTGTATTGAGATTGGATTAGTTCCTTTAATTTATTATTTTTCATATCATTCCTTTATGTTTATTTTTTAAAATATTTCAAACTATCTTTTAGCTATAATCCGCCATTTTAATTATAAAATTATTTATTTAGGATTATTTGTGGACAAACTTATTAGTAAGATTTTAAAAAAAGAGTTGAGTTTAAAAAGTACTATTTTATCATTATTTTCATTTATATTAACTATATTGATTATAGTATTGAGTTCTCAACTTCTTTATTTTAGTAAAAAAATATCTATAGAAAGCATAGATTTACAATTAAATGGATTAGTTCAAAACATACAAACAACTATTAAAGATAATGAAAATCTAAATATTAATATTGTAAATATGTTAAGTTTGATGAATGAAAAAGACCATTTCAATCTTTATATAAATATCTTGAAATCTCATCCTCATTTATACTCTGTTTACACAGGTTACAACGATGGAAGCTTTTACGAAATAATCAATTTAGATGTTAATGAACTTCTAAAAACTACATATAAAACAAAAAATATAGATAGATGGTTACTCATAAAAATTTCAGCTCAAACTCCAAATAAAAGAGAACTACTTTTATTTGATGAAGACTTAAATTTAACTTCTTCAAAAGTTGAAGACAATAGCTATGATCCAAGAAATAGACCTTGGTATGAATCTGCTATTTTAAATGAGAATACAATAAAAACTCCTCCATATAAATATTCTCACATAAATAATGTAGGTATTACTTATGCAAAAGATGTAAAAAAAAGCAAAAATGTAGTTGGTATTGATGTATTAACTCAGGATTTTACAACTCTTTATAAAAAACATATAAATCAAGATTTTATAAATGTAGTTATTTTTCAAGAAAATGGTTTAGTTTTATCTTCTTCAAATAAAGACAACTCTTTATTTGAAAAATTTTTTGAAAAAAATAAAAATATAAATGATTATAAAGAGTTAAAAGTTGTTGATATAAATAAAAAAGAGTATATTACAAAAATAGTACAACTTGACACACTCAATAAACAAGAATATATTGTAATTTTTGCAGATTATGAAAAAATCACTGAACCTTATTTGTCTCAAACATTTAAACTACTGCTTACTTTTATAATAATTGCTTTATTAATGTTTCCAATAATGATATATTTATCTGGCATCATAATAAAACCTATTTATAATTTAGTTAAACAGAGTATAAAAATAAAAAATAGAAAATATAATGATGTTTCTCAAATTGAAAGTCCAATACTTGAAATAGCTTTATTGTCTGCTTCTTTTGAAAATATGGCTCAATCTATAAATAGTTATCAAAATTCATTGGAAGATAAAGTTAAACAAAGAACAGAAGAACTTTTAATAAAAAATGAAGAGTTACTAAAATTGTCTATTACAGATAACTTAACAAAATTATATAATCGTGTAAAATTAGATAAGTCTTTACAAGACGAAATAAATAGAAGTCAAAGATATAATACAAACTTTTCAATTATTTTATTAGATATTGATTATTTCAAAAAAGTAAATGACAATTTTGGACATCAAATTGGTGATGAAGTATTAATTGAAAGTGCGCAAGTTCTAAGTAAAAATATTAGAAATGTGGATATTTTAGGAAGATGGGGAGGAGAAGAGTTTCTTGTTATTTGCCCTGAAACAAAAATAGAAGACGCTATAAAAGTTGCTTCTCATATAAATGCAGCTATAAAACTCCATAAATTCACAACTTATCCAAATACAGTCACTATAAGTTTAGGAGTTGCAACATTTTCTAAACACATTAAAAATGTAGATGATATTATTTTAAATGCTGATAAAGCTTTATATCAAGCAAAAGAAGAAGGAAGAGATAAAGTTATAGCCTTTTATGAATAAAAGTTATTAAGATATTATTAATTTTAATAGATTACAATTTCTCAAATTTATTATTCGGGATATTGTGTGCTAAATCAATCAAAAATTTTTATCTTTATACTATTTTCTTTATTATTCCTAGGTTGCGATAACAAATCAAATGATTTTAAAACTCAACAAATTGAAGTTGGAACTATTACTTTAAAAGAACAAACTATCGCTTTACAACAAGATTTATCAGGACGAGTAAAAGCAAAACTTGTATCAGAAGTAAGACCACAAATTAGTGGAATTATAAAAGATAGGCTATTTGTAGAAGGAAGTTTTGTAAAACAAGGTGATATTCTATATAAAATTGATGAAGCAAGTTATAAAGCAACTTTTAATCAAGCAAAAGCATCTTTAGAGAGTGCAAAAGCCAACTTACAAACAGCTCAACTAAAAAGTCAAAGATATGAAGAATTATTAAAAGTTGATGGTATTTCACAACAAGAAACAGATGATGCAAAAGCTAACTATTTACAAGCAAAAGCTTTAGTTGAAGAAAAAATTGCGGCACTTGAAAGTGCAAAAATCGATTTAGAAAGAACCGAAATAAAAGCCCCTATTTCAGGCTATATCGGTATTTCAAGTGTAACAAAAGGTGCTTTAGTATCAGCAAATCAAGCAGATGCATTAACAACAATAAGAGATAACTCAAATGTTTATGTTGATTTGAACCAATCACAAAATGAACTCTTAGCACTAAAAAAACTTCTTAGCAAAGAAAATATAAAAAAAGGAAATGCTGAAGTTACTTTAACTTTAAGTGATAATTCAATTTATCCATACAAAGGCATTTTGCAACTTCAAGAGATAAATGTAGATGAAAATACTGGAACTGTAACTTTAAGAGCAGAATTTCCAAATAATGAAGGATTGTTATTGTCTGGAATGTTTGTAAGAGCAACTATTCAAAGTGCAGTTGATTCAAAAGCATTTTTATTACCTCAACAAGCTGTATCAAGAGACTCAAAAGCAAATCCTATTATTACAATTGTAAATGAAGATAATTCTACAAAAAAACAACAAATTGTAATAGATAGAGCTATTGAAAATTATTGGCTTGTAACTTCTGGAATTACATCAAATGATAAAATCATAATAGAAGGATTAAATAAAATCAATCCAAAATCTATTGTAAAACCTATTGATGTAACTTCAAAATATTTAAAAAAAGATTGATAAATGATTGCCAAATTTTTTGTTAATCGTCCAATTTTTGCTTGGGTTATCTCTTTAGTTATTATGATTGCTGGAACAGTATCACTTTATACTCTTCCAGTAGAACAGTATCCTGATATTGCGCCTCCACAGATAAATATTTCTACAACTTATACAGGTGCTTCTGCTGAAACAGTTGAAAATAGTGTTACACAAATAATAGAACAGCAACTAACAGGCCTTGATGGAATGATATATTTTTCATCAACAAGTTCTTCAACAGGAAATGCAAGAATAAGTGTAACTTTTCAACAAGGAACAGACCCAGATACTGCACAAGTTCAAGTGCAAAACAAAGTTTCAGCTATTCTTTCAAGACTTCCAGAAGATGTACAAAGACAAGGGGTTAGAGTTGTAAAATCTCAAACAGATTTTTTATTATTAGCTTCTGTATATGATGAAACAAGAAAGGCACAAAAAATTGATATTGCTGATTATTTAGTAAGTAATTTACAAGATAGTATTGCAAGAATTGATGGAGTTGGAGAAGTCCAAGTTTATGGTGGTCAATATGCTATGCGTATTTGGTTAGACCCAATAAAATTAGAATCTTATAACCTTATGCCATCAGATATTCAATCAGCAATAAATGCTCAAAACTCACAAGCTAGTGCCGGAAGTTTAGGTGCTTTACCAACTTTAGAAAATCAACAACTCTCTGTTATAGTAACTGCTAGATCAAAATTCAAAGTTGTTCAAGAGTTTGAAAATATTATAGTAAAAAGCAATGTTGATGGTTCATTTGTAAAAATAAAAGATATAGCAAAAGTTGAAATTGGTTCACAATCTTACAATACAGTTACAAGTTTAAATGGATATCCATCTTCAGGAATTGCAATACAACTTGCAAGTGGAGCAAATGCTGTAAAAACTGCAAATGCAATTAAAGATTTTTTAGCAAAATCAGAAGCTTCACTTCCTGAAGGTTATAAAATAGATTATCCAAGAGATTCAACTTTATTCATCAAAGCTTCAATAAAAGAAGTTGTTAAAACGCTTTTTGAAGCCATTTTATTAGTTATTGCCGTTATGTATATTTTCTTAAAAAATTATAGAGCTACACTTATTCCTGCTATTGCTGTTCCAGTTGTAATTTTAGGAACTTTTGGTATTTTAAACATATTAGGATACTCAATAAATACCCTTACTATGTTTGGAATGGTTTTATCCATTGGGCTTTTAGTTGATGATGCTATTGTTGTTGTTGAAAATGTAGAAAGAAATATGAGTGAAAACAATCTTTCGCCAAAAGAAGCAACTATTCTTTCAATGCAGGAAATAACAAGTGCATTAATTGGAGTGGCAACTGTACTTTCTGTTGTATTTTTACCAATGGCATTTTTTAGTGGTTCAACAGGAGTTATTTATAGACAATTTTCTATTACAATTATTTCATCAATGGTTCTTTCTGTAATTGTTGCTTTAACTTTAACTCCTGCACTTTGTGCAACTATTTTAAAACCACATAAAGAACAAGAAGAGAGTAACAAAAAAGGTTTTATTTATTGGTTTACAAAAAAATTTGAAGAACTCACAAAAAGATATAAAAATAGATTACATAAAGTTTTAGAATCACCTAAAAGATATATGTTTATCTACATTTTAATCATTGGAATATTAACTATCTTTTTTATGAAACTTCCTACAAGCTTTTTACCTAAAGAAGACCAAGGAAGTCTAATTGTACGATATACTTTACCTGTTGGGGCAGTTACTTCAAGAACTGTTGATATTGCAGAAAATATAAAGAATTATTTTTTAACAGAAGAAAAAAATAATGTAAATAGTGTATTTACTATATCAGGTAATAGTAGTCAGAATTCTGGAATGGCATATATTTCACTAAAAAGTTGGGATTTGAGAAGTGGTTATGAAAATACTTCTGAAGTTATAGGACAAAGAGCCTCTAAAACATTTTCAAATCCAAATTCGCCTTATTTTATTAGAGATGCAAAAATATTTACAATGAGTCCTCCTGTAGTTCAAGGATTGGGTGCAACAGATGGATTTACTTTCCAACTTCAAGCAGATGCTGGAACAGCTAGAGAAAAATTAGCTCAAGTAAAAGATAAAATTTTAGAAGAAGCTTCTAAAAGTGAAAAAATCAGCTCAATTCGTTCTGATGATTCTGAAGATACTCCTCAATTAAAAATAGTTTATGATATGGAAAAAGCATTTTCTTTAGGATTATCTATAAAAGATATTGATAGTACTTTAAGCGCTGCTTGGGGTGGTATTTATGTAAATGACTTTATAGACCGTTCAAGAGTAAAAAGGGTATATATCCAAGGTGAAGCTCCTTATAGATCAAAACCTGAAGATTTATATACTTGGAAAGTTAAAAATTCAAATGGTACGATGACATCTTTTAGAGAGTTTGCTACTACTTCATGGGAATATGGTCCGACACAACTTACTCGTTATAATGGTTTCGCATCTTATGAGTTAGAAGGTTCAGCAGCACTTGGAGTTAGTTCTGGGGTTGCTATGGATGAAATGGATAAAATTGCAGACTCTCAAGCAGCTGGAACAATGCACGCTTGGAGTGGAGCTTCTTATCAAGAAAGACTATCTTCAGGACAAGCTGGAATATTATATGCAATTTCTATTTTAGTAATATTTTTATGTCTTGCTGCACTTTATGAAAGTTGGTCAGTTCCTTTTTCTATTTTGATGGTTATTCCTTTAGGTGTTGTTGGAGCAGTATTAGCTGTTTATTTTAGAGGTTTGGACAATGATGTATATTTTCAAGTTGCACTTCTAACAACTATTGGATTAGTTGCAAAAAATGCAATTTTGATTGTAGAGTTTGTTGATACTTTATATAAAAAAGGTGTTCCTTTGATAGAAGCTGCCATAAAGGGAGCAACTTTGAGACTAAGACCTATTGTTATGACTTCATTAGCATTTATTGCAGGTATTATTCCTCTTGCAATATCAACAGGAGCAGGAGCAAATAGTAGGATTTCTATTGGAACTGGAATTATTGGAGGAACAATAACTGCTACAATCCTAGCTATATTTTTCGTACCACTATTTTTTGTTTTAATAAAAAATATTTTTTCAAAAAAAGAGAATACACATGAATAAAATAAATATCTCTATAATCCTAACGACTATTTTATTTAATGGTTGTACTTTAGCTCCTAACCTAGAACCACTTGATTCAAATGTTATTCCTCAAACTTTTAAAAATAATTCAGTAGAAAATAGTTCAGATGATCTATCTTTAGTAAAACCATCTTGGGAAAACTTTGTACAAGATGAAACATTAAAAAAAGTTGTAAGTTTAGCGCTTGAAAATAATAAAGATTTAAAAATTGCACTTTTAAATATAGAATCTGCACGTGCTACTTATAGAATTGCCAGAGCAGATAACTTCCCAACTTTTGATGCAAAAGGAAGTGCAACACACTCAAAAAGTATGAACTCAGAAAATAGCACTTCAATTTCACATAACTATTCAGCAAATATAAATGCATCTTACGAAATAGATTTATTTGGAAAAGTAAGAAGCTTAAGCCAAAGTGCTTTGGATAGTTTTCTTTCTACTCAATACGCAGCAAACGCAACAAGAATTAGTTTAATATCTGAAACAATAACAGCTTGGATAACTTTAGCAATTCATCAAGAACAGCTAAAACTTGCTACTGAAACGGTAAAAAATCTTGAAAAGGTTTATGAACTTACACAAAAAAGATATTTAGCTGGAGTTGTTTCAAAAACAGATGTATTTGATGCAAAAGCTTCTTTAAATGAAGCACAAATTAGTGTTATTTCATACTCAAATTCAGTAGAACAAGATAAAAATGCACTTGAACTTATAGTTGCTCAACCATTAAACGATGATTTATTACCTAAAAATTTTGATAATCATATAAATTGGCTAATGTTAGTAAAACCCGCTATTTCATCAAATATTTTATTAGCACGTCCTGATATAATGCAAGCAGAATATAATCTAAAATCAAAAAATGCAAATATAGGAGCAGCAAGAGCTGCTTTTTTCCCTACTATTTCTTTAACTGCAAATAGTGGAATAGCAAGTCGAAGTTTAAGTGATTTATTTAATGGAAATGCTCAAAATGTATGGAGTTTTTCTCCAAATATATCTATTCCCATCTTTAGTGGTGGAGAAAATATGGCAAATTTAGATTACACTTATGCACAAAGAGATATTGCCTTACAAGAATATGAAAAATCTATCCAAACTGCATTTAAAGAAGTAAATGATACTTTAGTTATCAGAAAAACTATAAATGAGCAAATTCAAAAACAAAAAGAGTTAGTTGAAGCTGTATCAAAAAGTTATGAGATATCTTTGAATTCGTATAAAATAGGTATTGGTTCTTTTTTAAATGTTTTAACTTCTCAAAGAACACTTATAAATGCTCAACAAACTCTTATAAATAACTACTCTTTAGAACTAACAAATAGAGTAAATTTATATAGTGTTTTTGGCGGGAATGAAAAAATAAATTAATTAGTCTAATACTTTTTAAAACTAGGTCATGGGTTCTAAATGAGACTAATCATAATTACCAAAAGGAAACGTAAGGTAATAGAACCCATGAACTAATTTTATAATAAAGAGAGGAAACTCTCTTTATATTTTAAAACTCCATTTTCATAGAAAATGCAAGATTTCTTGGCTCACCAAAAGATGTTGAGCTTCTCCAATATTTTTTATCTGTTAAATTTGTAACATTCATTATAAAAGTTGTAGGATATTTATCTAACTTAGTTTTATATCTAACTCCTCCATCATAAACTGTATAAGAGGGAATAATGTCTGTATTTTGACCATCTCTATAAGACTCTCCTGTATAGTATGCTCCTCCAGTTAAAGTTAAACCTTTAACTGCAAAAATATCATACTCTGCATAAAGCTTTGCCATTTTAGAAGCAGTATCTGTTGGTTTTTTACCTTCATTAGATGCCGCTTTATCTATTTCTAAATTCATAATTGTTCCACCACCTACAATTGTTAAATTATCAGTTACTTTTCCAGTTGCAGTTAACTCTAAACCTTCATGAATTTCCAATCCATCTTGAGTTACTTCATCCATTCCATTTGGAAGTTTTTTATCATATCTATTTGCTTTTTCTATTCTAAATAATGCTGAACTTAAAAGTAAATTTTCAGATACTGAATATTTTGCTCCAGCTTCATATTGTTTACTTACATAAGGGTCAAGAACACTTCCATTATTATTACAATTTGCACATTCAACTTTTAATCCATTTTCTAAAGATTCCATATATGTAACATAAGTTGTTAACTCTTCAAATGGTTTAAAAATTAAAGATAAACTAGGAGTTACTTCATCTGCATCATATCCACCAGTTCTATCTCCATTTATACTATAATTCTTTTCTTCAGTTTTTGCATAGTTAAATCCAACTAAAGCACTCCATTGGTCATTAAATCTAATATCATCACCTATCATAAGATTTGTTTTTTCATTACGTCCTGATACATATTTTTTATTATTTGAACTTCCTTTATAAGTTGGTTCTGGTACACTATTTAATTGATTTAAAGTAAAATCTCCAACTTTAACCCATTCCCAAGCACCATCTATACTTTTGCTTTTAGTTTTGTTTCCTGAACCACCAATAGTTAAAGTATGTTCAACTCCAAAAGTTTCAAAGTCAATATCAGTATAAACATAAGCTCCTTGTGTTGTTGATGTATGAGGCCATGTTCTATAATAGTTAAGTCTATATGTTCCATCATAGTTATCATACACATATGGCATATTCATATCATTTTCATGATCAAGATGAATATATCCAGTTCTAAGTTTAACATTGTCATTGATTTGCCATAAAGATTTAAAACCCAATCTATCTTGAGAAGCATCAGAATAAGTCCAATCCGGAGCATAACCTTGTTTTGGATCTAAATTATTTATAGATTGATTACTATTAAATGAAGCTGTCAATTTATCTATTCTTGTCTTTTTATGAGAAGCATCAAAAGATAAAATTAAATTATCTGTAGCTCTCCAATCTAATGCTCCTGTAATTAATTCTCTATCTATATTTTGATCTTTTATAGAAGTTTCACCATCTTGTTTTAGAGCATTTAATCTATAAGTGAATTTTCCTTTTTCATCTATTTTTCCACCTAAGTCTACATGTGCATAAGCTGCTTCATTTCCAGTAGTTCCTACTGTAACATTTGTAAGTCTCTCTAACATTGGCTTTTTTGTTACATAGTTAGTTGATCCACCCACATATCCAACTCCATATAAAAAACCTGATAAACCATTTAAAACTTCCATTCGCTCAAGTTCTTCAGTCATGATTCCTTCTACCCAAGAAAAAGGTATTCCATCCAAAATATGATTTCCTGAAGCATCAAATCCTCTTATATTCATATTTGTAGCATTCCAACCATGTGCAGAAGTTGAACTTCTTGTAACTTGAACAACAGGATTCATCTTAAAAATTTGGTCAACTCCACTTGCACTATTTTCAAGCATATCTTGTGAAATTACACTCATTTGATAAGGAGTATCTTGTAAAGTTCTTTTATCCCAAATTCCAACTCCACTTATCTCTTTTGTTACATAGCCATTTTCAGCACTTCCATTACTATAACCTTCATTTACAGAAATTGTTTCTAATACTGTTCCTTGTCCAACAATTTTTTCTATGATAATAGTACCTTTTTCGATAGTTGCTTCAAGTCCACTTCCATTTAATACTTGATTTAGTGCATTTTTTAAGCCTTGAACATTTTCTATATTTGGAGCAGTTTTTCCACTTATTAAACTTTCATCTACAATATAGGCAAGTTTTGACTCTTTTGAGATTTTTTCTAAAGCTTGTTTCAAACTCATATTTTTTACTGTATAAACATCTTGTGCAAATAAACTACCACAAAGTAGTATTGCACTAGCAGAAGTTATAATCTTCGCCTTTAAATGCATCATTTATTTTCCTTTTTAATTAAATTACAATTATGAGAATTGTTTTCGTATTAATTAAAACGAAATAGAACTCCAAAATCGGACACTATTTTTTACAAATTTTAAAATTTATTGATTATTTGAAGTATAAATATAAAAAATGAGACAAAACAACTAATTTACAGTTATTTTGTTTTCACTTTTTACTATTTTAATAGGATAGATTTTTTGGATAGCAAATAAAAATTTGTCTATTTCAAGAGTATTAAACTTTCCACTAAAAAGTTTATTTTCAAAATTTTTATTTTGAAATTCGACTTTTAAATCTTGATATCTAGAAAAGGTATCAAAAGCCTCTTTTAAAGTAATTTTTCTAAAAATAAGTTCATCATTTCTCCAAGGAGCAATCTCTTCTATATCTGTTTTTCCAAGATAAGTTATCTTTCCTAAATCACTTATTACTATTTTTTCACCTTTTTTTAAAAGTGAAATATCTTGATTTGGTAATAATGTATGATTATTGAAACTCACTTTTACAACTCCTTCTTCAACACTAACAGTTGTAATATGTTCTAAATTTTTAACTTCAAACTTTGTACCAACTACTTCTATTGATGTTTTTCCTGAAGTTATTATAAATGGTCTTGATTTGTCTTTTGCAACTTCAAATAAAACTTGCCCATTTTCTAAAAAAACTTTTCTTTTATCTTTGAAATACTCTATTTGCAAATTTGATTTTGTATCAATAGAAAGTTTTGAACCATCAGGTAAAATCTCTTGTTTTAAACTACTAAATTGTGTTTTATAATCTTTTTCATATTCTGGAATAAAAAATTTGTATCCTATAAATAATCCACATAAAATAGCAGCCATTCCAATAAAAGGTTTAACAGTTTTTTCTATAAATTTGATTTTTTTTGCCTCTTTTAAAGCATTTTTACTTAATGTTTGAGTGTGATTTTTAGGAATATTTCCAAAAATACTATAAACTAGATTTGCTTCTTCAAAAGCTTTTTGATGTTCTTCATCTTCTTTTAGCCAACTTTCAAACTCTTTTTCTTGCTCAAAAGTCAAACCTTCTTTTTTACAGGCAACCCAATGTATAGCTTTATCTTTGATTTTATCTTTCAAGTTGTCCTACTTTATTTGTTAATTTTTCTTGTAATTTTTTAGTAGCTCTTGTTATATGTTTTTCTACTGCATTTTGGCTTATTCCCATAATTTCAGCTATCTCTTTTCTACTATATCCATCAATAGCATGAAAAATAAAAGCTTCTTTACTTCTTGATGGTAAAGTATTTACTATTTTCATAAGATTTTTATATTGGTTATCTTCAATTACTATTTCATCAGGTTGTTCGTATTTTGGAATAGAATATGTCTCTTCCAAAAATTCAATATGAGAAAATTTTTTATTTTTTCTTAGTTCATCAATTACGATATTTCTTGCAGTTTTATATAAAAAAGAACGATTGATCTGTTTATTAGAATCTAGTTCCATTACTCTTACAAAAGTTTCTTGAGCAATATCTTTGGCTGATTCCTTATCTCCTACAAGTTTGGAAACATAGTTTAATATCTCTTTATAGTATTCTAACATTTCACTCTTCATTAATTGATTTTGAGATAAGGTATCAAAACAAAAATTAATTTTCACTTATCAAAAAGTCGATCATGATAAGTAAAAGTTGAGTTAAAATCAAAAATAACGTAAAGATTTGCAAAAAGAACTATTTTACTTAGCTAAACTTTTTCCTGCTAAGTACCCACTTGCCCAAGCAAAATGAAGATTAAAACCTCCCCTATTTCCAACTATATCTAAAACTTCACCAGCAAAATATAGATTTTTCACTAACTTACTTTCATAAGTTTTATTATTAACTTCTATGGTTCTAACTCCTCCGCCACTTGCTTCTGCGTGAGCGAAACCTTGAGTATCTATGATTTTTAGTTTCCATTGATTTAATTGATATGCTATTGCTTTTATCTGTTTTGCATTTAAATCATGGGCTTTTGTATCAAGACTGATTTTACAAATATCAAGTATTATTGGAGCTATTTTATTTGAAACCATCCCAGTTAAGATATCTACAACTCTTTGATTTGGTACAGTTTTTAGTAAACTTTGTATTTGGTCAGCTAAGTCATTTTTATTTATCTTTGGAAAAAAGTTAATAGCTATTTTCACATCTTGATAAGAGCTAAGATTTAAAACAGCAAGTTGAGAAATATCAAGTATCGCAAAACCTGAAACTCCATAACTTGTAAAAAGTACATCTCCAAATATCTCTTGCTCTAAATTGTTGTTTACAAATAAACTTATTAAACACTCTTTTTTTACTCCTTGAAGTTTTCCATTGTAGTTGTTATCAGTTTGAAGTCCCACAAGTGATGGATAAGTTGGATTAGTTGAGTGTCCAAATTTTGAAGCAAAATCCAAACCACTCTCATTTGCATTTAGTTGAGGAGCTGCACCTAAACCATTTGAAATTAGAACTTTGTCATAACCTTTGTATTCGTTTTCATCAAGTTTTATATTAAATTTATCTTCAACTTTTTCAATATCTCTTACAAAACTCTCTAAATAAATATTTACTCCTAACTCATTTAAAGCCAACTCCAAAAGATTTATTACCGATTTTGCTTCATTTGAAAGAGGATAAACTTTTCCACTCTCTTTAATATCAAGAAAAAGTCCAATACTTTTACAAAATTTTTCAAAGGCTTTAAAATCAAACTCTTTTAAAGCAAAATTTACAAACTCAGGATTTTCACCTATAAAATTTTTTGAAGTTATCTTGCTATTTGAGATATTGCATCTTCCATTTCCACTAGCTAAAATCTTTTTCCCAATACCTTTATTTGCATCAAACATATCTATTTGTAAATTTTTATTTAATCTTTTAGCTGTAATTACAGCCATAATTCCAGCTGCTCCACAACCAATAATTGCTATTTTCAAATTTTTTTCCTTAATAAAAAACTGCAAACCAAATAGTTGGTTCATCCAAACTTGTAAATTTTGCTCTATGTTTTTGAAAAGCCTTTATATTTAGGCAATCACCTTTTTTAAGTTCAACTTCAAAATCTTCAAATTGTAGAATTGCAAAACCTTCAAGAAGTAAAATATATTCACTTTTTTCTTGTTCATACCAAAAATTTTCTGGTGATTTTTGTCCATTTGAAACAATTTTTTCTATTTTTATCTTCTCATTTTTAAAAATTTCGAAAAAAATTTCTTCATTTTTGTCAATAGGAATTTCATCAAATATATTATATTTTTCTGTCAACTTTATCTATCCAAATATTGATTTTTAGGTATTTTAACAAATAAATACTTAACACTAAAAAGTAAATACTTATAAATTTAATCAACTATAATTTTATAAAATATATTCTATATTCATATAATTTTGATTAAATTACTTGACATAATAAAAAAAATATTCTATAATTTCAACATATTTAAAGTTGATTAAATTAAAAAGGATTAAAAAATGGAAAGAGAAACTATTGCTATACATTTAGGTTATAACAAAAAGCAAGGTAATGGTGAGATGTCAGTTCCTATTTCTCAAACAACTGCTTATGCATTTAGAGATAGTGAACATGCAGCAAATCTATTTGCATTAAAAGAACTTGGACCAATTTATACAAGATTGACAAATCCAACAACTGATGTTTTAGAGCAAAGATATGCTGCACTTGAAGGTGGAGCTGCTGCAATTTGTACATCAAGTGGACAAGCTGCATCTTTTTATGCAGTTGCAAATGTTGCTGAAGCTGGAGATAATATTCTTATTTCAGACAAACTTTATGGTGGTTCAGTTACTTTATTAACTTATACACTTAAAAGATTTGGAATAAAAACAAAAGTATTTAAAAGTGATGATGCTTCAAATTTAGAAGAGTTAATTGATGATAAAACAAAAGCTATCTATTTTGAATCATTATCAAATCCACAAATTGCAATTCCTGCTGTTGAAAAAATCGTAGAAGTTGCTAAAAAACACGGTGTAATAACTATTTGTGATAATACAGTTGCAACAGCAGCTTTATTTAACCCAATCAAATGGGGAGTTGATGTTGTAGTTCACTCAACTTCAAAATATACAAATGGTCAAGGTACAGCTATTGGTGGAATTGTTGTTGAAAGAGATGGTTTAGCTGAATTTTTCAAAGCAAATTCAAAAAGATATTATCATTTTACAACACCTGATGAGTCATATCATGGATTAGTTTATACAGATGTTCCACTTCCAAACTTTTGTTTGAGAATTAGATTATCACTTTTAAGAGATAT
>Ga0265295_1001703_pt1 | contig 37610 bp, 36 predicted proteins | sample Munlansysbiofilm_FD_192503 | JGI IMG/M metagenome (GOLD analysis project Ga0265295, IMG submission 192503) | Leachate microbial communities from a municipal landfill in Southern Ontario, Canada - Methane capture system biofilm | ecosystem: Engineered > Solid waste > Landfill > Unclassified ... | reverse complement strand
GGAGTGGTAACTATTAATTTACCTCGTATCGGTTATCTGGCAAAAACGGAAGAGGAATTTTTTCAGCTTTTGGAGGAGCGTTTACTGCTGGCAAAAAAATCCCTGGAAATAAAACGCAAGGTGCTGGAGAATTTTACTACCGGTGGACTTTATCCTTACACCAAGTTCTATCTGAAAAGCATTTATGAACGTTTTCAGCAATACTGGAAAAACCATTTTTCCACTATCGGAATTATCGGTATGAACGAAGCGATGTTAAACTTTATGGGTGAAAACTTAGGAACAAAGAAAGCTAATGCCTTTGCCTTAAAAATAATGGATTACCTGCGTAAGCGTTTACTGGAATTTCAGGAAGAAACACAAAATAATTATAATCTGGAAGCAACTCCTGCCGAAGGAACAAGTTATCGTTTGGCGCTTTTGGATAGAAAACATTTTCCCGATATCATTTGTGCCAATTGTGATGCGGATTCACCTTTTTATACTAATAGCAGTCAATTGCCCGTAAACTTTTCGGATGATATCTTTGAGGTCTTGGATTTGCAGGATGAACTTCAGACCAAATATACCGGTGGAACGGTTTTACATATCTTCGGTGGCGAAAGAGTTGAATATGGACAAAGCATAAAAGCCCTGGTAAAAACAATCTGTGAGGGTTACCGTTTGCCCTATTTTACTTTTTCTCCAACCTTCAGTATTTGTCCTCAACATGGTTATTTAGATGGTGAACAGCCAATTTGTCCTCTCTGTCAAAAAAAGACAGAGGTTTTTTCCCGAATTGTTGGCTATTTACGTCCCGTTTCTCAATGGAATGAAGGCAAGCAAGCAGAATTTAAGATGCGCACTAATTTTGATCTGCAAAAGAGCAAGAAAAAAGATAGTTCCGCAATTGCCAAAAGTCATTTTGCTTAGGACCAGATAATGAATATTGGAGGGTTGCAAAAATTTTCGCTGTTGGATTATCCGGGGCAGTTATCTGCCATAGTTTTTACGCAGAGCTGCAATTTTCGCTGTCCTTATTGTCATAATCCCGAACTTGTTGATCCCCAAAGATATAGCCCCTTGCTGGAAACAGAAAAGGTTCTGCGTTTTCTTTATCGTCGTCATAAGAAACTTTCCGCAGTAGTAGTTACGGGAGGTGAACCAACCTTGCAAGAAGACCTTATTCCTTTTCTAAAGTTAATAAAAGCACTGCGCTACAAAATAAAATTGGATACTAATGGTTCTCGTCCTGAGGTCTTACGGGAGATCGTTAATCAAGGACTGGTGGATTATTTTGCGATGGACATAAAAGCCCCGTTGAAACTTTATAAAGTTATAACCAGAGCGGATTTGGAGGTAGGAACAATAGAAAAAAGTATGGAACTTATTCGCCGATCAGGAGTTGATTATGAATTCCGCACTACTTATTTTGATTTGCTTTTAAGCACTGATGACCTTGCTTCTATGCAAGATTTACTGAAGCCGGGCGATAAATTTATCATTCAACAATGCCATTACAGCAAGACCCTGGATGAAATAAAAAGAGAAGATATAGTAACCGGTTCTTTCTCTTTCAATGAAAATCCTGCCTGTCTATCGTTAATCCATTGGGGCACAGAACATAGCATAAAAATTTCTTTGCGCAGTTTATGAAAGTTAATATTGAGCACCTTCTGCCTTTTGTGGAAAAACCATCCAGATATATAGACAATGAAATTAATGCCTGGAGAAAGGATTTTTCCACCTTTCAAGTCCATTTCGCTTTTGCTTTTCCCGATACTTATGAACTGGGAATTTCGCATTTGGGCATAAAAATACTCTATTCCCTGATCAATGAATTGGATTATGCTATGGCAGACAGGGTTTATCTTCCCTGGATTGATTTGATTGATTTAATGAGGGAAGAGGAATTGGAACTTTTCGGTTGGGAAAGCAGAAGGCAGGTTAAGGACTTTGACATCTTAGGAATTACCCTGCAAAGTGAACTTAATTACACTAATGTGCTGGAACTGATTAAGTTAAGTGGAATAGATATTCACAGCAAGCAACGGCAAGAAACAGACCCAATAATTCTGGCAGGAGGTCCTTGTGCCGTAAATCCTTTACCTTTAGCTCCTTTTATAGATGTGTTTTTTATCGGGGAAGCCGAAGAAGGTATCATTCAAATTGCCGAAATTCTAAAAAACGAAAAGAAGCGTTCCGAACGAATTAAACAAATTTCCAAACTACCATCCTGTTATGTTCCTGCCCTGCATAATGGCAATGATCTTATTCATTGTCGTAAGTATACTGCTTTTCACACAGCTAAATCACAACACAGTCCTCAATTACTTTCCTGGCAATTAGCTACTCATAATCGCTATATATCTGAAATTATGAGAGGTTGCTCCCGGGGTTGCCGATTTTGTTTTGCCGGTTATTTCTATCGTCCTGTGCGGGAACGCGAACCCGATGTTATCATAGAAAATATCTTAAAAGAAATAAAAGCAAGCGGTTGGGACGAAGTTGGCTTGCTATCTCTTTCCAGCAGTGATTATTCTTGCATTCAAAATTTGCTGTTACAGTTGCTGAAAGTTATTGAGACCCAAAAAACCCATATTGCTCTTCCTTCTTTAAGAGTGGACACTTTGGATAAGGAAATCGGTCAAGCGCTTAAAAGTTTGGGCAGAGAGGGTTTAACTATAGCTCCTGAAGCTGGCTCTGAACATTTACGCCAGGTGATAAATAAAAACTTGAGCGAAGAACAAATCCTGGCTGGAATTGAAACCGCATTAAAATTTGGCTGGCAAAAGATTAAGCTCTATTTTATGCTCGGTTTGCCAAGTGAAACGGAAGACGATATTGAAGCAATTATTAAGCTTATCCATAAAATCAATGAATCAGGAAAAAGGCGTCTGCAAATAAATGTAACTCTTTCCCCTTTTGTCCCCAAACCGTTTACTCCTTTTCAGTGGTGTGCTATGGAAGATGCAGAATCATTATTGAAAAAGGCAATCAAGATCAAATCCGCTTTTGCTAAAGCTAAAAATATCAAAATCCGCTATCATACCATTGAAAATTCCATTCTGGAAGCATTACTTAGCCGGGGTGACACAAAAATAGCCGAAGTTATTGAACTCGCTTTTAACAAGGGTGCCCGTTTTGATGGTTGGAATGAATGTTTTAATTTTTCCTGGTGGCAGGAGGCAATAGCTGAACGTAACATTAACTTAAATAGTTATTTGGGTTCACGCAATCCGCAAGACAAATTGCCCTGGGATTTTATTTCCCTGGGTATAGATAAGAATTTTTTGCTTTCCGAATGGGAAAAAGCAAAAGCGGGAATTCAAACACCCGATTGCAGAGAGCTTTGTTCTTCCTGCGGAATTTGCAATGAGGAAGTGCAAACTAAAACAGCAAAAGGTAGTTTATTAGAAACAGATAACTTGCAGCAGAATAAGAAAATCCCGCTTTATCAAGCATCTCAATATAAATATCGGGTTTATTATCAAAAAACGGGACTTTTATGCTTTATTTCTCATTTAGATTGGATGCGTATGCTTTTCCGCAGAATATCCGTTTTAGAACTGAAAACTGTTTTTACACAAGGGTTTAATCCCCATCCCAAGGTTTCTTTATGTCCTCCTTTAGCAGTTGGAATTGAGGGTTTGGCAGAATATTTTGATCTCTCTTTTTATCAACCCTATCCAGCGGAACTAATTTTGCAGGAATTTAACAAAACCAAAATTCCTGATTTTACTGTAACTGCCGTTGAGCCCATAAAAACAAAAAATACTCCGCCAAGAACTGAATTACTCAGCACTTTTTTCCCTGACTCCTTATATTTGCATATAAGAGATAAAATCAAATTCTTTAAGCTAAGTAAGATATTTACTTACACAAAAGGCACTCCTCCTAAAGTGAAAAACTATAATCTGAAAGAGATTATCGTTTCCATAAACCTAATCGGTAACGAACTGCAACTGGAAAAATTGCTGGAAAGCCCTTCTGTATATGAAATTCTGCCTGCTGTTTTAACCATGGAAAAAACAATGCTCTATCAGCAAAAAATTTACCGTAACGGCTTTCGCTAAATGAAAACAGGCAAAATAATTGATGTTAAATGCCGCTGTGGATACACCCTTTTTCGTTATTACAAAGCAGGAAAGGGACGCCTGATCAAATGCATAATAAGTAGATTAACTGAGGATTTTGTGGGTCTGAAAGGCGCTGAAACATTTTCTCGACCCAAGTGTCCAAAATGTGGTAAGGAACTGGGAATCATCAAGATGATTCACGGAGAGCCAGCTCTGAAACTTAACCAGGGAACGATTGAGACAATCCGACTGTAACTTCTTATTTCACAAAGAGAAAAGAGAGCAAGGTTTAATGAAGAATGAAGAATGTAGAATGTAAAATTATTGAGGTGTCCTGAAAATAGTGGACTAAAATTAAGGCGAAAGAAATGAACAAAAATTCTAATGAAAGGATGCAAGTCCGCTACAGCGATGCCTTCAAACTGAAGGTTGTACAGGACATCGAAAAAGGAAAGTTGACAATAAGTGAAGCTCGTCGTCTTTATGAAATTAATGGTACTCACACGGTCTATCGATGGCTGCGGAAGTACGGAAAAAACGATTTAATTCAAAAAATTGTGAGGATCGAAATGAAAGACGAAAAAAGCCAACTCAAGAAAAAAGATGAACGGATCAGAGAATTGGAATCCGTTATTGTATCTTTAACTCTACATAACTTATGCTTGCTGGTTTGGAAAGAAGATATTGACAGCAAAAAAGGGAGCTGTTTTACAGGTATTATTGATTTAATTGACAAAAGGTTCTAACTTATCATAAAAAAGAAGCAAGCCAGATAGAGAAAGAATTGAAGGGAGAAAAGACGATTAAAGTGTTGATTATGAAGGAAGGGGCAAGAATAAAAAAAGGAGAAATAAAGAGAATGAAAGATAAAATAATTGCCAAACAAGACCTTATCCCGATTATAGAAGATATTGATGCAATCGGTTTTTATGGGATGTTGCCGAAACATATTAGAGGCGAATACGATGCTTCATTATTTGAGGTGGATGATGCCATAGATTGCAGGGATACATTTATCCAACAGGCATACGAGAATAATTTATTAAGTGATGAGCAGATAAGGGAAGTGAAGAAGATAGATGATTATATTTTGAGACATAGAGTTCCGGAGGAATTGGGGGAATTTAAGGAATGGCTGAAAGGACACCAGATATAAATCCTTTCTAATATATATTTGTGTTATCCGTGAAAGCTGTGAGAGAAAAATGAAGAATGGAGAATTAAATAAATTAAAAATTATAAATCTGTGAAAGCTGTGTTATCTGTGAGAGATAATTCTATATCGTCACAAGTAATAAGCACCGTCAAAGATATCAACCAGCTAAAAAGATATCAAAGCGCAAATGACCCCTGATTTACAATGTTTCTATCTTGAAAATACAGTTATTTTGTCCAAACTACTTTAGATTCCTGCTTTCACAGGAATGACAAAGGTCTTTTCATTCCAAAAATGGTATTACACCACAAATAGATCCTAACTTCCATTCTCAATTTTCCATTTTCAATTGTCAATTAATTCTCTTTATCTCTTTTCCTCTTTGTAAAATAATCCTCTTTCTTTTTTTATCTCTATGTTAGAAAGTTTCATTCTTCATTTTTATACCAGATATTTTTTTACCGTAGCAATAAGTGACGCAGTATCCAAGCCAGCCCAATGGTAGAGTTCATTTGCTTCTCCGGACAACGGGTATTGTGAAACCCCAATTTTAACTAATTTTGCACCCAGGAAATTGACGGCAAGAGCATCGGCAATAGAGGTTCCCAAGCCACCATTTACAGAATGATCTTCCACACTGAAAATTATACCTTTTCCAGCAGAAAACTTTACTTGAGCCAGGTCAAGATGCAAGGGTGCGGAAACATAAAGCAATTCAAGAAAAATACCTTCTTCGCGTAAGGTATCAACTGCCTTTACCGCTTTGGCAATAGGAGTTCCGCAAACCCACATACTGCCGTCATTTCCGTCTCTAAGAATATCTGCTTTACCGTAAATAAAGTTATAATCCACATCATATTGCAAAGTTCCGTCTAATTTTTTCAGCACGGGAAGTTTGGAGCGTCCCATCGTTACTAGATAATTTCCTGGTTTATTAATCAGCCAGCGGATAATTCTATCAGTTTGATTGGCGTCTGCAGGAAAGATAAGTTTAAAGCCAAAGAGGTTTCTGGTTAAAGAAATATAGTCAATACACTGATGGGTCTTTCCGTCTGCACCTACATCTATTCCTGTATGTGTAACAACAGTTTTCAGATTGGTTTGATTGATATCGTTAAGACGTTGATTATTATAGACCTCTGCAATACCGAAAACACCAAAATCACTCCAGAAGGTCTGAATTCCACAAAGAGAAAGAGCTCCTCCCATCACGCAAGTATGCTGTTCCATAATCCCGCACTGGAAAAAGTTTTGGGGACTTACCTGGGCAAATTCTTCCGTCTTTACGCTTGTAGCCAAATCGCAATCCAAAACCACAATTGGCGTTTGGGCATTAGCATTTACTTTGGCTAAATCGGCAATTGTTTTTCCCCAAGCGCTTCTGCAATCGCTATCTGTTTCATACCGAACGGGCTTGCCTATTGTTAAATCGGGCTCAAATGCAAAACTGATTTGCGGGTTATGTTCCGGCTTAAATTCCGAGCGCAGTTTACGGTATTTTTTCAGCTCATTCTCTGTTCCCAATTCCTTCAAGGCGTTTTCCAATTGAGCTTCGGACAAAGCAGAACCGTGATATTGGGCATTATTTTCCATAAATGACACACCTTTACCCATTACCGTATGTGCCAGAATCATTGTTGGTTGCTGAAAAGCGCGTGCATTATCAAGAGCAGTAAGAATTAGAGAAATATTGTGACCATCAACTTCCATCACTTTCCAGCCATCTGATTCCCAGTTTTTTCGGATATTTTGAGGCATAACATTATGGATGGAACCGCTTATCTGCAATTGATTATAGTCAATAATAGCGATAATATTATTTAGGCAATATTTTACCGCAAAGCGTCTTGCCTCGCTAATCTGACCTTTTTGCTGTTCTCCGTCACCCATAAAAACATAAACATTGTAGGGAATTGTGTTCATCCGGGAAGCAAGTGCAAAACCAGTTCCGGCAGATAAACCCTGACCTAAATTCCCACTACTCCATTCCACACCCGGAACTCTGCGTTCCGTATGACCTTCAAAAATACTTCCAGTAAGCCGATATTGAGCGATTGCTTCGTCCAGATCAAAATAGCCCAGAAGTCCAAGAGCACTGAAAACAGCGGGAGAAATATGTCCATTGCTGATTATAACTCTATCTCTATCTGGCATTTGGGGTTGAGCAGGATTATGTTTTATTGTATTATACACGCACAAAAGAAGGTCAATTGAGGACATTGAACCGCCAGGATGACCCGAACCGGCAAGAGTTGTCATTGTTAAAATTGCTTTTCTGGCTTCATTTGCCTGTGTTTTAATAGTATTAATCAAGTCCTGAATATCGGTTTTCATTTGTTTTCCTTATCTTCTATTTTTCTCTTGCAAAAAAGTTTATCCCCTTCACCAATTCTTTTTTGATGAAGGGGAATAAAAAATGGTGGAGCATAGCGGGATCGAACCGCTGACCTCATGACTGCCAGTCATGCGCTCTCCCAGCTGAGCTAATGCCCCAACAGAAAAATCACTTTATATGAGATCATTTCCTGCAAAGGGCAGAATTCTGTCAAGCAGAAACTACAGCATTTCTACTTTATTATTCTATAACTTACTGTCGGATTGTCAATTGAAAAACTAATATTTCTCTATATTAACTACATTGGGGTAGTATTGATTTTTTTTTACCTTCCAACGGGAAAATAGAGGGTGGAAAGGGTTTTCGTTACTCTGGAAACTAAAGATTGCTTATGAAATTTATACTTCAGGCAATTGCTACCTTTGTAAAAACCAGTATAACATATACTAATTTTCCTATCAGCCATTAGCCAAAAGCGTTAATCTGTCCTTAATCAAGTGTTAATCAAGCGTTAATAATTAACGCTTGATTAAGGTATGATTAACTATTGATTGACGACTTCACCTTACAACTAATTTGAGGTTGAGAAAGTTACATCTTCCCCATCCTTTGCCTCCAATTCCATATTTCCCTTATGACTAATTTTTGCGGTAAGGGAGCAAAATAACGGATAAACCGAATTATTTCCGCTTACATCCAACTCAGCATTATCGTTAAACCTAACCTTTCGCTAAGGAATCAAAATAACGGAGATACGACGTCCTCGCCTTCCATATCCAATCCGGCAGTTCTTTTCCAACAAACATTTGGGTAATGCAATAGCTTGGTAGAAGGTTAAATAATGAGAATAGTGTTTTCCCAAAAATAAAGCGGAGGAACAACGTCCTCGTCTACATAATGAAAGTTATTGACAAAATTTACTCTGTCCAAGTTTTGGATTTTAGACAAACGGGGTGTAGCGCAGCCCGGTTAGCGCACCTGCTTTGGGAGCAGGGAGTCGGAGGTTCGAATCCTCTCACCCCGACCAATGTAACATATTGTGGCTTGGGCGCTTAGCTCAGTTGGGAGAGCACATGCTTTACACGCATGTGGTCGGGGGTTCGAGTCCCTTAGCGCCCACCATTTTTATTTTATAGTTTGGAAATAGATAAATACAATAAGTGGTGAGGAATGAAAATAGCAATCACAGGAGCCAACGGATTTGTAGGCAGTAATCTGGTTAAACACTTTATTTCTGCTGGCTATGAAGTTAAGGCAATAATCCGGGCTAATGCTGCCACTACATTTATTCCTTCCAGTGCACAAATCGTAAGGGTAGATTATGATGATGTAACTTCACTCCTTTCCGCTTTTACCGGTGTAGATATAATAATCCATAATGCCGGAAAAACAAAAGCAAATAATGCGGAACAGATGTTCAAAGCCAATTTGGGTATTACGGAAAAAATTATTGCAGCAAGCAATAGAATTGCTGAATCACAGCAGATTATTTATCTTAGTTCGCAGGCAGCATCGTGTCCCAGTATTAATAATATTCCCGTAAAAGAAGATGAATTAGGAGCACCAATAACAATTTATGGTAAAAGCAAACTAGCTGCAGAAGAGGTAATTAAGCAAAAATGTAAAAAGTATTATACCATTATCCGTCCCTGTTCTGTTTACGGCTGTGGAGATAAGGACTTTTTACAGCTTTTTAAAATAGTGGATAGAGGATTTAGTTTTCAAATAGGGCACAAAGATAAACTACTGAATATGATTTATGTTTCCGAATTATGTCGGTTTATTGAACTCTGTGTAAATAATCCTTCTGCCTATTCTCAGACCTTTTTTGCTACCGATGGACAGGTCTATAAGCAGAGCGATATTTTTTCCGCTATTGCTAAAGCCCTGAATAAACATCCTATAACAATTACTGTTCCCGAAAGTTTAGCCAAACTTGTATTTTATGCGGGAGACCTTTATGGGCATCTTTTCCACAAAGAAGTGGTAGTTAATAAGGAAAAAATGAAGGAAATTCTGGCTGATTCATGGCTGGCAGATATCTCTAAAGCTCAAAATATTCTTGGCTGGCAACCCATAGCCAATCTAGAAAATAATATTAAGGATACCGCAAAGTGTTACCGCGCATTGGGTTGGCTATAATATTTGTTCTGCTGTTCCTTCCTTTGAGCGCGGAAGAAATATTGTTAGAGGAAAATATATCTGAAACCGATACAATAAATTACACCGTCCACGAAATAGCTAAAACAGATATTGAGAATTGGATAAAAAAGAACAGAATTGATACTCGTGAATCTGTTTTCAGCACTGCTCCTATTCATTTAGACCTGGGTGATTTGTATCATAATTGTTATTTCTATTTGGGAAGAACCAATTTACCGATGCCGGAAAGAAACGGTTTTGAGACCTTTTCCGGGATATTTTCGCCTGCTTTGTATCACGGTTCATTCAATACACTGTATCCGGTTAAAAAATATCAAAGAACGGTGAATTATACCAATAGAACTTATCCTTTTGCTCCTGTTCTAACTTCTGTGGATGCAGGACTGGGTGATTATGATCATCACTACGCCAGAATTAATTTTGTTAAAAACGAGCTGTTTTCTTATTCAGAATTGGAATACCAAGGTGATTTACTGGCTCAAAACGGTTTCTGGTCGGATATAACCTCTACAGAAACAGCAATGAAACATCGTCTTTCCCGGAAAGGAAAACTATTTAACTGGGAAGCTGAATATGCAAGTTGGAAAAAAGATATTGCAATGAATTATTTGCTCCCTTTTTATTGGCAACTTACCAACTTCAAAATTGATTATGAATTACAGCAGATTTATGCAGAATTGGGAATCCCCTGGGTAAAACTGAAATTTTTACAAGAATCCGAAACTGCTTCTGCCAGAGAATTTTATGAAACATACAAACGTAAGTCCACAAGAGTTCAGATTAACACGGAACAGAAATTCGGTTTTTGGCAATATCAAACTTTGTATGAACATAGCTGGAATAAAGACGATAAATACTTCTGCGGATTCTATGATGAAGAAAAATATGAAGATAAACTTGCCCTCGCTTTTAAGATAGATAACCCGCTGGAAATTGACTTAAGCGGTGACTGGCTTGACTGGAAACGAGGAAGATTATTTGCCGATATTTCATATTCTCTTCAAAACTTTGAAGCAGGAGTAACCTATAAACAGCTTTTAGGCAAAGATCCTTCTTCCCTGAAAGTTAAAGATATCTTTAATTCCTCGGGAGAATTGGAGTTGATAGATATATCCATTCCCCGTGAGGTATCCGTTCAATTCAGCTATAACCTTTGGAATATTAAACCCTTAATCGCTGTGGGCAGCAAAGAAATTAAACAAAAAGCAGACAGCACTTTTTTTAATTTGGAAAAACAACAGCCCTTCTTGCGCCTGGCAATGGATGCTAATTTCAAATGGAAAAATTGGCAGTTAATCGCCAGACCTGAATGGGTAATAAGCAAATACTATCAAAACTTGACCGAAAGTCCCGAATACCGATTTCAAAGTGTGCAACAAATAAAATACCATTTACCTTACGATAATTCGTTAGTTGCCGGTTGCGGTATCTATGGCCACTCTGGATATTATATTGCCAATGCCGTAAACCCATCTTTAATTGAGGCATCAACAATTTTGGATGCCTGGGCTGGTTTTGATGTAAGCAACTATTTTGAATTACGTGCGGGAATTAAAAACGCTCTTTCTTCAGCAATTTATGGTGCCTATTCGGTTCCGACATCACTCTATGTGCAAGTTCTTTGGCTCTATTTGAATTAACGAAAAAACAAAAAGTGCTGGAGTATTAAAGTACTGGAGTGCTGGAGTGCTGGAGTGCTGAAGTTCGTAAGTTATATAAATATCAAATTGAAAATGCATAAATATTATTTTACCTTATGTAGATTCCTGCTTCCACAGGAGTGATAAATGGCTCATCATTCAAAAAATGATCTTATACATTCTTTCGGTGCTTTCTATGATTTCAGTGTCCTCGGTGTAAAAAAAATCGGTGATATTGATGTGCTTGACAAAAATACGCTATTTATTTTGAATTGAATTTATCTTATAAATGAGGTTTAATAATTGAAAAATGAAATTATTTGAAACACATGCCCATCTGGATCATCCCGATTTTGATACCGATAGAGAAACCATAATTAACAAATGCTTTAGCAGTGGCATTGAATATATCATCAATGTTGCTTTCAATAAAGAAACAGCATATAGTTCTTTGGAGCTAGCTAAAAAGCATTTGCACATCTTTTCTACTGTTGGTTTTCATCCTCATGATGCAGTGGATTTTGATGCCGAGGTGGTAAAAAAACTGGCAAGAGAAAAAAAGGTCTTGGCTATCGGGGAAATCGGACTGGACTTTTTTCGGAATTTATCTCCTTTTACAGTTCAAAGAGAGGTTTTTAATAATCAAGCACATTTAGCTGTAGAATATGATTTGCCGATAATTGTTCACGACAGAGATGCCCATCAGGAATGTTATAACATTCTGAAAAAAAATAAAGTTAAAGAAGCTGTCTTTCATTGTTTTACGGGTGATATTATTTTTGCACAACAGGTTTTGGATGAGGGTTGGATGATTTCTTTTACGGCTAATATCACTTATGCTAATTCCAAATTGGATGATGTTATTCGTTTAGTTCCCTTGGATAGATTTATGGTGGAAACGGATTGTCCCTATTTGCCTCCCTATTTACACCGCGGAAAAAGAAATTCACCTCTTTTCCTGCCTTTAGTTGTAGAAAAGATTGCAGAAGTTAAAGAAATCAGTCCCAATGAAGTAGCAGAACTCTCTTTTGCGAATGCTTATCATTTTTTCCGTGTTCCTCCCGACCCTGTAAAAACATCACATAAAAAAGCCGGACATAAAAAAGCTTAATGTTATATATAGGTTAACTAATTAGCCGGCAAGATATTATGACTTTAAAGTGAAAGGATATATAATGAAAAAAATAGTTATCGTTATCTGTGGCATAGTATTAGGTGTATCACTGTGGGCAGGAAATTCCATCTTCTCCTTTTATGGTTTTCCTGTTCGTAATTATGGCAGAGATATTTACAGCTTTGGTATGGGTGATACCGGTGCCAGTGATGTTTTTCGTCTCAATACCGGTTATGCAAATCCTGCAATGCATAATAGAAATAACTACACTTTATTTTCTACTGGAATGATTTTGGGCTATACTAAATATCAATCCCGTTTTGAAGGCGAGAAACATAGTTATCGGGATGATTCCCTGGATTTTCCCTATTTTAATATCAGTATACCTATTAACAAACACCGTTTGGGAGTTCAATTCAATTCTCTCTCTTCAGGATTGGTTACGAATCAAAGAACCCTTCCCGATGGTTCAACGGAAACCCAAACCACCGACAAATATCTCTATAAAGCCGATCTGATTTACAGTTACAGTTTTAAAGATGTAAACTTGGGAATGAGTGTAAACTATTATTTTGGACATAACAAACTTTATTTTTCGCAAACGGGAAATTATTCCAATTTTGATACTTATGAATCCCTGCTGATGGATTTCAAGAATCCCAGCGTAACTTTTGGAGCAATTAAAATTTTTGATAAATACAGTATCGGTGCACATTACAATGCTCCCGTAACAATGAAAGGTGAACTCATTCGCAGCTGCATTCATAATACCGAACCGGCTGTTGATTATGAATATAAACTGCCGGAACTTTATTGTGTAAGCACAACCGTTAAGCCCTTGGAACAATTTAAGATAACTGCAGATATCAGCTACGAACCCTGGGAATCAATTTCCCATAACTATAGGGATTGTTATAAAGCAGGAATCGGATTTGCTTATGAGCCAGATACTGAAACTCATAAACATATTTTTCTGAAACTGCCTATGAGGTTAGGTGGCTCTATGCGTCAGCTCCCTTTTTATGATAAAAATGGCAATGATATTGATGAATATGCCATCAGCTGTGGACTTACCCTTCCCTTGAAAAATGAAGTAGATAGAATTGATTTAGGATTTCAATATTTACAACGAGGTGCTCTTTCCACCAACAATCTTAGCGATACTTCAATGATGCTGATGATCGGATTTACCGGTTTTGATATTATCAGCAAGGGAATAGATAGAACTGCTCCGCGTGATATACCTGAAAAAGAGGAAGTTGAATGAAGCAAGATGAACCTAATAGTAATATAAATATATCTAATGATTTATTAAATCAGATTATTAAATCCCGTAACCTTACTTCCCTGAATTTGCAGACCAATCTTGAAATGCTACCCGATGAAAAGCTTTTTGCCAATATTGACAAGGTGGAAAATAGGATGCGGATTGCTCTTTTTGAGAATGAACCGATGGTGATTTTCGGTCACGATGATCCTGATGGAATAACCAGCACCTATATTTTGTATAACTTCTTAAATTCCTGCGGTTATCAAAAACATTGTTATTATATTCCCAATCGCAATCTGGAGCCCCATGGCATTCAGGATGGTTTTATTGAATTTGTGCGTCAAAATGATTACCGGTTAATAGTTACAGTGGATAACGGCATTGTTTCCAAAGAAGGGGTAAAAAATCTGAATGCAATGGGTTGTGAAGTAATAATAACCGATCATCATATTGTGCAGCCGGATATGTTACCTCCTGCATTTACGATAATGAATCCTCAGCTGCCGGAATGTCCATATCCTTTTAAACAGCTTGCCGGAGTAGGAGTTGTTTTAATGCTGATTAGATATTTGGGACGCCTTTGGAATCACCCTGTTGAACCTGCCAGTTACTTTTGGACTGCTGTTGGCTCTATTGCTGATAAAGTTCCTATGATTGGCTTGAATAGAATCCTTGTTCGCTATGTTTTAGAACATTTTGCTGAGGTTCAGGATGAAACAGTTACTTTTCTTCTGCGTAATTATAACCGTATCAATACAATGAGTGATATTTTCAGCTTTTTGCAATATACTTCCCATCTTATAGCTAATGGTCGTGAACCTAATGGCCAGCATACTGCAATGCGCTTTATTCTGCAGTTATCAGATGCCAAAGCTATACTTTTTGAGGACTTGGAAAGCCAAAAGAATAAATGGGAAAGCGAATTGAACAGAATTTTCAAATTTATGGATACCCTAACAACGGATTTTGTAGGTAACTGGTTTGTTTATTATGATGATGAAGATGTTATTCCTTACACTCTTTTGGGAACAGCGGCAACTTATGTTGTAAGCAAACTGCATATTCCTGCTATAATCCTAAAATATCATAATGGCGTTACAGTTTGCGAAGGCAGATGTGGAGAGGATTTTAACATAATGGATGCTTTCACTCACTGTAAAAAGCACTTAGCACAATTTGGAGGTCATCCCAGAGCAGCAGGATTTACAATGAAACCTGAACACTACGATGCTTTTCTGGAGTGTTTCAACAGCTTTTTGCAGAAGAATTATCACCCTTCTAAACAGGAAATATTAAGCTACGATGCAGAGGTATGTCCTAAAGACCTGAACTGGGATAATTGGAAAAAGCTGGAAATTTTGTTACCTTGGGGACAGTTGAATCCGGAACCTTCATTTTTAATTCGTAACACTTCCAGAGCTGAAATTACCCGTTATGTATCTTTGGATAACAGCGGTATGGATTTGCCGAATAAGGGAAAAGGCGATGCGTTAGTTTTGTGGAAAGCTCCCAATCTGGTTAAAGTGTTATCCTGGCAGCAAAAAATCAATGAATAAATTAACAGGAGGCATCTGCAGTTGATTGAGCCCGGTGAAACCCTAAGAAAAGCAATACATATCAGCAGTTTAGTTATCCCCTTGGGTTATCGTTATCTGCTGTCTTTCAATCGTGCTTGGGGTTTTTCACTCTTGCTGATTGCCTTCACTATTAGTTTGGTAATAGAATTTTACCGTTTTTGGCAGAAGGATTTTCATAAGACCTTTTACCGCATCTTTGGTATCCTGCTTAGAAAGCATGAGCGCAAAGATTTTACGGGTGCTACTTATATGCTTTTTTCAGCAGTGATTTGCGTTGCTTTTTTCAATCCGCTTATTGCTTCCTGCGCTATGGCTTTTTTAACGATTGGCGATACTTTTGCTGCTTTTGTAGGAATTAATTTCGGTAAACGTCGGTTTAACAACGGAAAAAAAAGTTTGGAAGGTAGTTTAGCTTGTTTTGTCAGTTGCTTAATTTTCGGCATCTTTTGGCTGGATAATCCTCCACTGGCTATTTTCGGTGCTTTAACTGCTACATTAGCAGAATTATGTAACATTCCCCTTGACGACAATATCAAGATTCCAATTGCTTCAGCTGTAGTAATGACTTTGCTGAGCATTGTAATTTAAAGATAAGGTAGCTATGAAATTATCCTTTATAATTCCGGTCTTGAATGAACAGGAGTCCTTAAAAGAACTCTATACTGAAATTGTGCAAAACTGCCAGGGCTATGAATATGAAATCATCTTTATTGATGATGGCTCTGTTGATAACAGCTTTGCTGTTATGCAGGAATTGGCAGAAAACGATGAAAAAGTTAAAGCAGTTAAGTTCAGACGCAATTTTGGCAAAGCTACAGCTCTTCAGGTTGGTTTTAACCTTGCCGAAGGAGATATTATTTTTACCCTGGATGGCGATTTACAAGATAATCCTGTGGAAATTCCGAATTTTATTGCTAAGCTTAATGAGGGCTACGATCTGGTTTCCGGTTGGAAACGCAAAAGAAGAGATCCGTTATATAAAATCCTGCCTTCTAAATTGTTCAATTTCGTTACTGCTAAGACCTTCCACTTGAAATTAAAGGACTATAATTGCGGATTTAAGGCATATCGTCATCCTCTGGAAAAAGAACTTGTCCTCTATGGAGAAATGCATCGTTACATACCTGTTTTGGCTCATTCCCTGGGCTATAAAGTTGGCGAAATTCCGGTTGCTCATCGTCCGCGTAAATTCGGTAAAAGCAAATATGGTAAAGAGCGTTATTTGCGCGGTTTTTTTGACCTTCTAACCGTAAAAATGATTACCCAATACAGTAAAAGTCCTTTGTATCTCTTTGGGCGCGTTGGAATTGCCTCCACTTTTATTGGTCTTGTCATTAGTATTTACCTTGCTATTTTGAAATTGTTCTATGGTCAGCCGCTTTCCAATCGTCCTCTTTTGTTCTTAGGCATTTTACTTATTTTAGGTGGTTTACAGTTTATTTCTATGGGCTTGATTTCAGAATTAATTGTAAATCGTTTCCGTCAAGGAAACAGGACACCTGTTTCTATCACTCATTGCCTGAATATTGAGTCCCCGGTTCCCTTGTTGGAATCCAAGCAACCCTTTATAGAATTAGGAGACAGGAAATGGTGAGAACATCATTTTCCATCTCGCCATCTCACTAATTAGTTATGGATAAGCTTTCAACTTTTTTCCTAACACGCTATCTCCAAGCTCCCAAGCGTAATTTATTACGGTTCAGTTTTGTGTTTATGATTTTGGGAATTATCCTTTCTGTAGGAATTTTAAGTGCCGGTTTGAACCTCTTTGAAGGTTATGAAAGGACTTTGAAGGATGTCCTCTTGGGAACTTTCCCCCACATCACTTTAACTAAAGCAAATCTGGATAATATATCCAACGATGAAACCGATTCGCTGATAACTAAACTTTCTAAAAGGGATGAAATTCAGCAAATTACTCCTCTGCTTAGCTACCCTGTTATGACGGCTGGAAAAGAAAAAGTGCGGGGTGCAATTCTCAATGCTTATGATTTTAACAGTAAACAACCCTTTCCGCAGGCAAAATACATTCAAAAAGGCAAAAAAATACCTGCCAAGGGAGAAGTTATTATTGGTAAATATCTGGCTAAAGAACTGGGTAAAGATATTGGAGATACTTTAAAAGTTGTCTTTACCCGTTTAGATAATATTTCCGCTTTGGGCATTTTTCCTTCAGAATATTATTTGCCGATAGCAGGCATTTACAGCAGCGGATTTTATGAAACAGACCGCTCTTTAGTTCTTACCAACATTACAGACGCCGAATATATGCTAAATGCAAAACCCGGTTTCAGTAAACTGGAAATACGCTTAAAATCAAAGGACATAGAAAAAGCTCCCGAAATTGCTCAACTCCTCCAAACAATTGCAGGTCCCGAATATTCAGTATACCCTTGGCAGACCTTCAGTGCCGGTTTATTACATCTGGTAGAAATGGAAAAATGGCTGATTTTTATTATTTTCTGTTTTTTGGTTTTAATTGCCGGAATAAATGTTATTTCTGCTGTCGCAACCATCATTCTGGATAAAAAGAACGAAATTGCCGTCCTTAAAACCCTGGGAGCCAATTCTGCCTCCATTAAAAGAATACTTTGTCTACAGGTAGGGCTCTCTGCTTTATTGGCTATTATAGCAGGTCTGGTTTTTGGCGCACTTCTTTCCTTGGGTATAGAAAAGCAGAATTTTTATCAACTGAAAGGTGATGTTTATTTTATTGACAGCTTAAACACGAGTATCATTCTCATAAATCAAATAATCATTTTTGTTGTTGCCTCGGTTCTGATATTTATTTGTATTTATTTCCCTCTTAAGCAAATAGATAAGATGGAAATTATTAAATTACTGCGCAACCCATAACGGATTATATTATGAAAAAGCGATTGTTTTATTTTATAAGGATTTTGGTATGATTTGTTTAGCCGGTTACGACCTCTGCAAAAGTTACACAGACAGCAATCAGACCATCAATGTTTTACGGAAAGCTACTCTTGAAGTGCAGGAATCCGAATTGGTCTGTATTACAGGAAAATCCGGCTCGGGAAAAAGTACTCTCCTCCATCTTTTGGGTTTACTGGATTCCCCGGATTCCGGAAAAGTAATGATTGGTGGAAATTATGTGCAGTCCACTATGCCGGAAGCTGCTTCCATACGCAATTTAGAGCTGGGATTTGTTTTCCAGTTTCACTACCTGATAGAAGACCTCACAGCTCAGGAAAATGTAGCTTTACCGATGATAATATCTGGTGTAAGTCATTCCAAAGCAATTGCTAATGCTGTTTCACTTCTAAATGAACTTGATTTGGCTGAGCGCATAACTCATTATCCCAATCAATTAAGTGGTGGCGAACAGCAACGGGTTGCTCTTGCCAGAGCTTTGATCAATAACCCTAAAATCGTTTTGGCAGATGAACCGACAGGGAATCTTGACCCGGAACACAGTAATGAGATTTGGGATATGATTTTGAAGCTCAATCAAGAACGCGGTCAAACCTTCGTTATCGTAACTCATGATGTTGCTAATGCCTCTAAGGCACAGGTAACTTATAATTTAAGCGAAGGCAAACTGGAAAAAAGATAAACTGGTCATTCTGCTATGCCAAAAGCAAAAAAGTTCCTGATTTTTGTGCTGATTCTCCTGTTGATAAACACGGGCTTCTTTCTTGCCTGGTATGCTTTTGGTTTAAGAAATTACTGCAAAAATTATCTCGCCAGATATTTGGGGAAATTGACCAAGGGTGAGGTCACTATTGATGAATTGCATATTAGTGACCGTCAGTTATTAGCACAAGGTATTACTTATACTTCAGCTGATAGTAGTATTGCCGTAAAGGTTCATCGCTTAAGTGTTCAGTATAATCTAACGCGTTACCTTTTTTCCGGTTTTAAAACCAGTAAGTTAATTAGTGACATAGAAATATACAAGCCCACGGTACATTACAGTTATTTTTATAAACCCAAACCTCCTAAAGCCAAAAAACCTCTTGTTCTTCCCGATTTTGCTCATTATTTTAAGCGTTTGCAGTTAACTGAAGGAACGGCTGTTATTTCTGCTGAAATACCGGTTAAAATTATACAGGAAGGGTATTTAAGCATATCAGACAGTTTTCAGGGAATTAACCTGACCGCTATCAATAAATCCACTTCCGATGTTACCTTAAATGCCTTTAGTGCCAAAGGCGGAAAATTGACCGCTAAGAGCTTATTAGATAAAGGACGCTTGGCTAAAGTGGATGCTGAAATTGCTTCTTTCCGACCTCTTTCCGTTTCTCATCCCGATTTACAAAATCTGCAAACGGAAATTTCCTTGGTTGCCTCCTTAATGCAAGATACCCTAAAAGCTCCTCTTAAATATAAAGCTGAAGCTCAAATTTGGGGAACGGAAACATTATTTGCCGGAAATTATCCTGTTCTAATTCCCTATCTTTGGGTTAAAACCGATGGTAGAAACCTAAATTTATCCCTTTCTCACAGCAATTTCGGCAGTAGTGAAATGGAAGGAGAGGTTAGAATAAGCAATTTAGACCAAAAAATGAAGTTTGATTATGCCTCTGCCACTGCCAATATTGATTTGAGTATGTTCCATAAGGAACTTCAGGGCTATGTAGTGGTGCAAGCTAAAGGATATGGCAATATAGATAAACCCGAATTGGAACTAAATGTTACCTCCACCCAGGCAAAATATCAAAAATATGCTTTTCGCAATCTTAATTTAACTGGTTCCTACAACAATAATGAGCTTGCTTTTAATTTACCGGAACTCGTTTTTGAGAATCAAATTATTAACTGTTCAGGTAATCTAAACCCTCTTTACAGAACAATTAATGCTCATCTGGAAACAAAACCGATAAAAATAATGTCCCAACCCTATCTGGCAACTGCTAATTTGGATGTTTATGCAGAATTATGGGAAAAATATCCTTTTATTGATGCCACTATCAATCAGCTGGATTTTAATTATGACCTGGCAACGCTTCAAGGAGTAAGCGGTAAAGTAAAATTAATACCTCTTGCCAGTGACAATAATCTATATTTAGATGCCAATATATCAGGAGATAACGGTTTTAATATTAAAGTTATGGGTGATATTATTAGTCGTAACCTTCTATTAGATGTAAAGTTTGATAACTTGGAAGTGGCAGAACTCTATTCTCAACCCAAAGTTATTGAACTGAATCCCTATCTGAATGGAGACATAAAAGCAATCATTACCGGTGAAAATGTCCTGTTACAAACACTTTTAGGAGTAAAATTAGATAAACCTGTGCCTGTAAATACCCCTTTAGATGCCTTGGGAACCTTTAATTATAAAACCAAAGAGGCCTCTTTACATCTTATCGGCAAGAATGGAATGATGAATTATCAGCCCCTAAATTTTGAACTTTCTGCAATGCTGAAAGATAACCTGCTTACCGTTCAGGGTTTTAAGTTCAATGACTTCATCAGTTTAAGCGGAGCAATTAATCTCTCCAACTATCGGGACCTGAATTTTGCCTTAAATCTTAAAAACATCGGTTATTTGGATATTGTGCATTATTTTCCTCAGCTGGATATCAATCTGCCAGAATTTTACGGACTAAATGTTTTTGCCGAATACAATCTTGAAAATTTGGGAAAACTGAGAGCAAATGCCTATTTATCTTATATTGACCTTTTGGCAGTTACTCCTTTTTCTCTGAAGTTAGAATTAAACGGTCCTGTAGATAGTATTCAGGTTGCGGGTAATATTCACAATTCGGAACAAAACATTCTGATTCTAAGCGGTAATATTGGTTTCCAACCGGAGCTGAATATTAGTTTGGATGCTGGTTTCCAAGACCTCGCTATTCAAAATGTTATTATTAATTCTCCTTTAACAGGAAAATTAAATGGAATAGCAGGAATTACCTGGCATAAAATTGAAGAACGAAAACCGGAATTGGAACTGAGGGCAAACCTTCTTTCGGAAGACATCACTATAAAAAATTTTACCATCAATACAGCTGTTATTCAAGGTAAACAAACACCCCAGCAACTCATTGTAGACAGTTTATTTGTGCAATCGGCAGGACTTTTTAAACTTAACGGCTCGGGTGCAATTAATTATAATGCTCTTTACAACGAATTTTTTGAAGGACCCGAACAGCTGAATCTGAATGTGGAAGGTGAACTTTTTGGCTGGCTGAAAAATCTCACTCCCTACATTTTAGAAGCAAAAGGAAGATCCTCTTTAAGCATAAGCATTGGCACTAGCGAAGATCAATTTCTGGTTTCCAGCGGAAAAATTAACATTAACAATGGATTTATTCGCCTTAAAGACCAAACGGAACCCCTTGCCAACATCAATATTAGAGGCGGTTTTGATAAGAATCGCCTGATTATTGAATATGGACAGGTTCAAATGGGAGAAGGCAAACTCATTTTTAATAATATCTTTGAAGCTGATAACAGCGACCATTTTATGCTGGGATTCTTGGATTTGGGAATTTTCAGAGCGATGTGTGAAGAACCTGGAATTCTTGTAAACATTCCTAAATATACAACTCCCCGTTCTTTAACTAAAGTAATTTTACGAGGCCAAAACAGTCGTTACGCCACAATCCGAGGTCCCTTTGACCAAATGAAAATAAGCGGAGAAGCAGTTGCCTCCAACACCAATGTTCTTTATCCTCCAGATACCGAAAATTTACTTACTATGGCATCTACCGTTCGTGGTTCCACCAAGAAAAAAACCTCCGAACCCAACCCCCTACCTTTTATATTGGATGTTAAACTCATTGTTGGAGAGAATGTTAAGTATGTAACCTATCCTGCAGAACTGAGAGTTGTTCCGGGTGGATATTTGCATTTAGCTTATGATGGTTTATCATTTTTTGTTAAAGAAGCGTCTTTCTCTTCGGAACAGGGAACTGTTGATATTTTCGGCACAATCTTTCAAGTGGAAAAAGTAAATTTAACCTTAGTTGACTCCCAAAATCTGTTAGGTTTGGAAGGTATTTTTTATAAACGAGCACCTGATGGTTCTATGATAACTCTTTCAGCAATAACATCTTCCGATTATACTAAGAGTTTTATGGAACGCTTGCAATTAAGCTTAACAAGTGATAACCCTGAAGATAAAACCATCAGTCAAATTTTGGCTCGTTTGCATTATACGGGAACAGAAACTCCCGACAGAACACAGGGTGAATTCTGGCAGGATGAAGCATTAGGTTTAATTTCCGGTAATCTTGATGCTTCGCTTTTCACTCCCATTCTTTCACCCATAGAAAATTATATTCGCAGAACTCTGCATTTGGATAGCTTCACCATAAATGCTGGTTTTATTCAAAATCTTTATACTGAATATACCAATAATCCTCAACAATTTGCTGAATATACAGATATGAATCAGCTTAGTTCCGATATCGCCAAATTCAGTTCTTCTATTTTACTGAATAACTTATCTATTTCAATGAGTAAATATCTGGGAAGCAGTATTTTTCTGGACTATATGCTGAAATTACAAGAGGCCACAAACTTGCAAAACCGCACCCGGATTTTGGTTTCCAATGAGGCATCAATTCGTCTTATCTTGCCTAAAAATTACCGCGTAGCTTATACTGTTACCTACGAAGCTCAAGAAAAAAAGACCAGCCATGAAATTATGCTGTCAAGGTTTATTAGATTCTGGGGACTGTGATGAATGAAAAACTGAGAAGAGAAAATTGCGAATTATAAATAAACCTCGGTGTTCTCAGTGTTCTCAGTGTAAAAAAGAATGGAAAAATAGGAAGTGAAATCAGTTCAATTCGTGTTGCTATTAAATTTATGCTATCTGTTAGGGACATTTATAATAAAATCCTTTGACAAAAAGCACAACTTGAAAATAAAGGTAAAAATGATAAAAATCCCGGGAGGATATAATGCCGGATAATGTTAAAAACGAAAATGCAGTGAATACTAAAAAAACTCCTAAAATGGCTGATTTTTCCACCAGAGTTTCCCTGGTTGAATTGATTATGATTTTAATGCTGGTGGGCTTGGTTTTTGTTTTTTACTTTGGAATGAAACAACTCCAAATAGATAAAGCCAATGAAGCAATTGCACAGGAAAAATTTGAAAATATAATCCCCACTTTCAAAAATATCATTGAGGCAATGGAAACATACCGTAAAGCTGATGAATTTGGAGATTATCCTGCCTTTTTGGAAGAACTGAACCTGGGTGATATCAATACAAACGATTTTAAATTTGAATATTCAGCTGATACTTATACAATCACAGCAATTACTCAACCTGCTTTTGGAAAAGCAGGAATTAAGGTTATCTACAATCTTTCCGATAAAAGCTTTACAGTTGAAGACCCTATACCCGATAAAAAACCTACCATAAAGGATGAATGGTTGCCACAAGATTAAACCCGCCAATAAGTTAACGGGGTAAATGAGTGAAGTGAAAGGGTGAAACCCGCTTTATAATATTGAGGGCAAGGGTAGAAAATAAAATTTTCCGGAGGGTTTATTCATTCATCGCTGTGGAAGTATTGTTCTTGGGAAGTTATACTATGTCCTTATTCATAAATCATAAAGGACAGAAAAAGTTCCGTAGGAACGACAGATATTAACAACGGGTTTCAACCCGGTGATAAGAAAACTGTTATCCCTAAAGTGACTTTTATTAAATGACCTTTCAAAATGAAAATTATATTACAGGTATTGGGAATAGAAAAGATAAATCCCAAAAATCCTATTCATCCCAAACCTTTTATTATTAAATCTAAGTTATCTGTGAGAAAAAAACTATTCCATAATTGCTTTCAACAACAACGGCACCATTATTTCATTCTGACCTATGAAATAATACCCTTTCCCTCCGTTTTCTACGGGTCTTTCTGCTACATTTACCTTTGCCCTGTAGTGCACATTAAAATCAAAAACGGCAGTAGTAAAATTCTGAACCTCGCCATAAATATTTCGGGCAACCGTTAATGCCTTCAAAAACACCTCGGGAACAATCACAGCCGAGCCCAAATTTAAAAACACCCCTCCCCCATTAAGTTCAGAAACCTTTTCCGCAAAAATCCGAAAATCCCGCATTGAACAATCACCAATTGCTTTTCCATCCGCATAAGGGCTTTGATGAATAATATCTGTTCCTATAGCAACCTGCACGCAAACAGGAATTTCCCATTTATAGGCAGAAGCGAGTAAAGAAAGGTCTTTGTATTTTGCTTTTGTATAAAGTTCTTTGCCAATTGCCTCGCCTAAACCCAAACTCTCTTTAAAACCCTTATTTATTGCTTCATTAATTCCCTTTACTGTTTCTTCCGCCATCCCGAAAGAACCATCTGATAAAGCAGAAGACACATCTTCCGAGGTCTTACCGAAACTGGCAATTTCATAATCATGAATCGCTACGGCACCGTTACACACAAAAGCGGAAACAAAATCCTCTTCCATCATTTCTATTAGCAAAGGTGCCAATCCGCATTTGATAATATGAGCTCCCAAACCGATTATTACGGGTTTATGGTTTTCTCTGGCTTGTTTGCAGGCAAGAATAAGCTCCTTCAGGTCTTTGGCAGCAAGGATATCGGGAAGGCAATTGAAAAAATCATTAACCTTCACTTTCCCCTTTTTGGCAAAAGCATTTATATTTACTTTACTATGGCGTTGGTCAATTGGATAGGTCTTTATTTTCTTTAGGTCTATCTCTTTGTATTTGCTCACGGTAGCGTTCCTCTTCACTAAATATACATCCGCAATATTGTTGACGATAAAGTCCGGCTTCTTTAGCTAATTTTCTGCCTTCCCACCATAAAGATCTCCAGTCCTCATAGAAGAAGTCAATGCCATATTTGGCGCTCATTTTTAATGCTATATCCACAATGAGTTCATGTTTTTGATATTTACTGTAAAGCATTGTAGTGCTGAAAGATGAGTAACCAAGTTCTTTTGCTGTTTTGGCAACGGCATTTAAACGGGTTTCATAGCAATATTGACAGCGGTTATTAATATCTTTTAGGGTTGTCTGTAAAAAATTCATTAGACCGTATTCATCCTGTTCAAGCAGTTCTATATTCTCTTTTCCGGCAAAATCGCGCAAAGTATCACGCCTTTTTTGATATTCTAAAAGCGGATGAATATTGGGATTAAACCAAAATGCAGTCAGTTCTTTCCCTTCAGCTTTCAGCTTATAAAAAGGCGCAATCAAACAGGGTGCGCAACAGCAATGCAGTAAAAGTTCTTTTTCTGCCATAATTCTATCTCATTGTTATTCCTGCGTTCTTGTAATGCCTCACAAGCAGGAATCCATTCATTTATCCCCCTTCAACATAGATCCCGCATTAAGCGCGGAATGATAATCACCAATATCTGCAGAAAATCGTATTTTGCCTCTCTGTTAATACTCTTTCAGTAAACTGGCAGCAACTATGTTTCTCTGAATCTGATTAGTGCCTTCATAAATCTGTAATATCTTGGCATCGCGCATCATTTTTTCCACAGGATATTCTTTCATATAGCCATAACCGCCTAAAATTTGAACAGCATCGGTTGTAACTCTCATCGCTACATCGGAAGCAAAATATTTGCACATAGCGCTTTCTTTGGAATAATTTCTGGCACCACTGTCTATCATTCTTGCCGTTTGCATCACTAAAGCCCTTGCTGCCTCAATTTGAGTAGCCATATCTGCCAGCATAAATTGGATACCTTGAAAGCTGGAAATCGGTTTACCAAACTGCTGTCTTTCTTTGGAATACTTTATTGCCGCTTCAAAAGCTCCACGAGCAACTCCTACGGATTGAGCTCCAACCATCGGACGGGATTTGTCAAAAACCTTCATCGCAGTAATAAAACCGGTGCCTTCACGCCCAATCAAATTCCCTGCCGGAACTTTACAATCCTCAAAAATAAGCTCTCTTGTAGCGGATGCGCGAATACCCATTTTGTTTTCTTTTTTTCCAAAATTGAAGCCAGGAGTGCCTTTTTCCACGAGTAAACAGGAACAACCACGCGCACCTTTAGTTTTATCCGTCATCGCAAAAACACAATAAATTCCTGCTTCTCCGCCATTTGTAATCCATTGTTTTGTGCCATTTAAAATATAATAATCGCCTTCTTTTTTAGCAGTGGTCTCAATTGCACCGGCATCACTGCCTGCATTTGCCTCTGTTAAAGCAAAAGCAGCAAGTTGTTCTCCAGCTGCAATTTGTGCCAAATATTTCTGCTTTTGCTCTTCAGTTCCCGCAATCAAAATAGGATACATTCCCAAACCTGTTGCTCCAAAAGCTAAAGAAATACCTACATCAACAGCACAGAGCTCTTCTGTAACTACTGCCAAATCAGCAACTTTACCGCTAATTCCACCATATTCTTCCGGAACTAAAATAGCAAAAAGATCGCTTTGTTTCATCACTTCTACGATGTCCCAGGGGAAAATGCCCTCTTCATCGTATTTTTCGGAAACAGGTCTAATTTTTTCCTCTGCAATCCGCCGTGCTATTTCCTGCATTTCCAATTGTTCTTCAGTTAAAAAGTAGTCCATTATGTAACTCCTATATTATTTTATGGGTTATATATTTTAGCATTAGGCAAAAATTCCCTAAAACTGTCAATCTATTTTTTCCTTCCTTAATTACAGCTCATCATCCACCCATCTTCAACCCATCGTAAAGGTTGGGTTGAGGATGAGTGAATTGTAGGCAAGCTATAGGTACTTTGCGGAAATGAAAAAATGAGAGTCAGGAACCGTCACTGCCGAAATAACTTATATACTACCCACGAATTTATTTGGCAGTGAGGACTCGTGACGACCAGAATGAAAAATGAAAAAATTGAGAATTATCAATAAATCTCGGTGTCCTCAGTGCTCTCGGTGTAAAAATATCTCTTTTCTCTTTATCTCTTTTTCTCTTTGTGAAATAATTCTCTCGGTGCTCTCGGTGTAAAAAAAATCTATATTTTGTTTTTACTCCCCAAACCCAAAATATAAAATTCTATATTTGGATTTTACCTCCTAAAACCAAAATATAAAATTCCATATCTTGCTTTATTCCTTAAAAACATCAATATATCTTTTAAACATAAACACCCTATTTCTGCTGTATCCTGTTGTTTCCTCTAAAATATTTATCTCTACAAGGGTTTTTATTAATTCATTGGCAGAGTAGTATTTAACGCCCAAAATTGATTCCACTTGCTTAACACTAACAACAGGTGACTGATATAAGTGCATCAATAATTTTCTGGCGTTATCGGTTTTTTTACCAAGATTCATAAGTTCACTTTCAATATTGGTATGTAATTTTAGAATTTGGGCAAAAGTCGTTTTTCCTTTTTCCGCTGTTTCAATAACCCCTTCCAGAAAAAAACGCACCCACTGTCCTAAATCATTGGAGTTCCTTACTCTGGTTAGCGAATCGTAATAAGCTCCCCGATGTCTTTCAAAAAAATCTGAAAGATATAAAGTCGGTTTAATTAAAAGATGATTACTAACCAGATACAATGTTATCAGTAAACGTCCAATACGTCCATTTCCATCTTGAAAAGGATGTATGGTTTCAAACTGATAGTGAGCTATAGCACAACGAATTAAATGAGGAACAACAATTCTGTCATTATAAAGAAAATGTTCAAAATCATCAAGTAAATCAGACATATCATCTTTATTAGGAGGTATAAAAGCTGCATCAGCTAAAGATGAGCCACCAATCCAATTCTGACTTGTGCGAAACTCACCCGGGGTTTTATGTTTTCCTCGGACATTAGTCATCAATATCCGATGTGTATTTCTAATTAAACGCAAAGAAAGTGGTAAGTTTTCTAACTGTTTTATGGCTTCGTTCATTGCCTGAACATAATTTTGCACTTCCTGCCAATCATCCCGTTTTTCAGGATAAACTGAACTCTCATCTAAGACCACATCTTCAATATCGGTTTTAGTGCCTTCAATCCGACTGGAAGTATTTGCTTCTTTCAAAATATGCATCCGAATAAATAAGTCCACATTAGGAACAATTCGGGAAAAGGCATTTAATTCACCCAATGTCTGTGCTGCTTTTTCCAGTAAAAGATTAATCCTGGGATCATCCCAAGTCCATTGATGGTTTATTTTACTTGGTAAAAAACTCTTATATTGAAATTGATTTTTATAAGTTCCGGATTTGAATTCTTCAAATTTCATCGCATTAAACCTGCCTGTTTCTTTTAGTTAATTACTCTTTCCTTCCTATAATTAGGCATATTTAAGTCAAGAACTTTATGCGATGGCAAAAAAGATTTATTTTTTGCACCGAAATCAGAATCAATAATGAAAAAGGAAGAAATGTGAGGCAGGAGCCGTCACTGTAGAAATAACTTATATACTACCCACGAATTTATTTGGCAGTGAGGACTCGTGACGACCAGAATGAAAAATGAAAAAATTGAGAATTGTCAATAAATCTCGGTGTCCTCAGTGCTCTTGGTGTAAAAATATCTCTTTTCTCTTTCCCTCTTTGTAAAATTCTCCTCTTTTCTCTTTTCTCTTTCCCTCTTTTTCTCTTTGTAAAATAATTCTCTCGGTGCTCTCGGTGAAATAAAATCTGCCTACCTTCTCTATTTTACTATTATCTTCCCTTTCGCCTTTCCACTGTGGTAAAAATATAACCCGCTTCCCATTCCTTTTCCCTTAAGGTCTATTCTTGCTTCTCCCTTTTGCACAGGCACTTGTAACACTTTTTGTCCCTTTAGATTATAAATCTTTAGTTCTCCATAAAAAGCATTATCCGCCTTGAAATTGAGAATACCATCTTTATTAACCGGATTAGGATAGAGAGTTATTTGAGGCAAAGGCAATTCTTCATCGGAAACAGGGGTTTCATTGCTATAATAACAAATGTCAGTTGGGATTAATGCAACCGTCCACTGAGTAATCGGTTGCCAATTATTATTCCTTAAATATACAGTTCCATTTTGACTATAGGGAGCATAAAGAACAGCAATACAATCAGTTGAACCGCTGATCATTATCCCTCCAGGAGTTAAAGGATTACTGCTGTTATGCAAAATTTCCAGGGTTGAAGCATTATAAGAATATACTCCGCTATTATATCCCTCTCCCAAATAGGCAAAACCTTGTGGGCTAATCCATACACTCCAAGGGTTGCCTCCAATTAAAAGACGGTCTATGCGTTCATCGGTTACGGAATCAATAATATCCACCGCTCCAGAAATGGAACTCCAATTACCGGTGCATACTATATGCAATTGTGAACCGAAAACAGCTATATCCTGAGGGTTAGTCCACACAGGAATGGTTTTTATTACGCTAAAAGAATCCAAATCAATCACAGAGACACTGCTATTAGCATAACCGCTAGCATAACCACCTGTATTACATACATATAATTTTCCGTTACAGACCTCTAAACCTTCCGGTGCTGTGCCAACTGTAATTTGATCTATAACTGTCCAGCTTTCTTGACTGATTTTATAGACCTTATTAGTAAACATTCCGCTTACATAAAGATAACCATTATCTTCTACTACATCCCAGGGATTGGAACTGGAGGCAATAAAAATATTACGGATAGTTGTTCCACTATTTCTATCTATCATCTGAATGCTGTTTGCTCCGGAAAGAACTACATAAATAAAATCACTATTAACTTTCAGCATATTCGGAGTTAAACCCAATTGCGTAAAACTATTATTCACCGTTCCTGTTTCGGTGTCAATTCTGCTTAAAGTTCGGGATTCGGAATTTACCACATAAATATAATCCGCCTGCAGAAACGCAATACAGATTACTGGAAGCAGAAGAAGTAAAAAGAACTTTTTCATCATATCCTCATTTAGTTAAAAATAACAGGTCTTCTCGAAAGAATACGGTAACCTTGGAGCCATTATTAAAAAATCCTCTTTTGTGTCAAATCCCAATATGCTTCTGGGCAATTTTACTTTTCAACAGTAATTATAATTTGCTTCCGTAACAAAATGCCAATAGATATATGATATTAGCAGATAGAAGTGATTATTTTGGGCAAGGCAAGGGAAAAAATGGAACTTAAGGACAAAATAATACCCGTAGATGAACTGATACCCGTAATTGAAGATATTGGAGCCATAAGCTTTTATAACATTGTGAAAGATTATATTTCAGGTAACTATAATACCTCAGCATTTGAGCCAGATGATGATCTTGATTGTCGTGATCCTTTTCTCCAACAAGCTTATGAACATAATCTGCTTTCAGATAGCCAAATTAAAGAAATATACGAAATTGATGAATTTGTTTCTCTCACTCGGTTCCCCGGAATCATAAGAATTTAAAGAGCGGCTTAAACCCCATTCTTTTGCTACCAATAAAACTACAAAACGAAATGAGTTTTATAGTAACGACAGATACTAACAACGGGTTTCAACCCGGTGATAAGGAAAGAACCTATAAACTATATTTATTGGGGAAAAAAGTTCCGTAGGAACGACAGATACTAACAACGGGTTTCAACCCGGTGAAAGGATAATAGGATAAAGCTTATCTCTTTTTTTGAGAATAAGTTCCAGAGGAACGGCAGATACTAACAACGGGTTTCAACCCGGTGATAAGAAAGCAGTAAAGTCATTATCTCTTTTCCGAGAAAAAGTTCCGTAGGAACGACAGATACTAACAACGGGTTTCAACCCGGTGATAAGAAAGCAGGAGAGTCATTATCTCCTTTTCCGACAAAGAGTTCCGGAGGAACGACAGATGTTAGCCCAAGTTTCGCAATTATCAAGCTAAAGTATTGTTAAATAAGACAAATTATTTTTTTTGCACACTACAATCTATATTTTTGTGATACCGTATTTTTGGAAACCTTGATATTCAAAAGGGAATAGATTTTCTTCGCTTTTGCCTCAGGTTGGGCTGTTTGTTTGTTTCTAACTCTATAAACATCTGTAGTATTGAATATTGTATCCGAACACATATAGGTTTGCAGGATTTGTTTGATGCTTTGCCAGCTAATATGAATATCTTCAAGAGCCAGCTTATAGGTTATACTTTTCAGAATAGCGTACGCTAAAACGGAATAGAACAAATGTACTTCTATCCGACCATCTTTCTGATGATAAATAGGTCTTGTTCCCAGTTCTGTTTTCATACTTCGGAAGGCAGCTTCCACTTCACTCAAATTCATATAAAATTTCCAGATTTCTTCAGCACTGAAATCTGTATAGTTGGGTTCAATTACATAACAACCCGGAAACTCAGCTTTGCAGGATTTCTGATACCGATCAGTTATTATGAGAGATTCTATCCTCTGAGGAGCAGAATTGCTTGTCTGGAGTTGAATTTCATAGTTAGCTGCTGTAGAACCATATTTCTCTTTCAACCGCACAATCTTTACCCATATCTTGTCAGCTGTGGAGATATTCACTTTAGTAATGGAAGGTAGGATATTAATTATCTACTGTTGGCTTATTTGCCTTTGTTGCCTACGGTTTCAATCCTTGATTTAATGGACTGTAGGATGAAAATTCTATCGCAATTAAGCCACCGATGGAGAATGTTTCCAAGGCAGCGAATAATGCAACATAGGAAGCATTATCTATTTTTTTAATGAACAACTGAAGTAATAGAATAATAATAGCAATCGCAGATAAGAGAAAGATTGCTAGAAGGATACATTCAATGATAGATAAGATTGCTGCTTTTTCATTTTTTTTTCCTTTTTTCTCGGTGAATTTGTTTTCATAGTTCGGACAAGGGTCGGGTAATTCCTTTTTTCCTTTATGCACATCGGCAGAAACCGTGTCAATTGCATCATTGTAATAATTGCAATGATTATAGTTTCTATAGCAGGTATAGCACTGCCGTATCCTGTATGCCTCCATTAGCTGTCCTACTAAGCGTGATTCGTTGTATTCTTTGCCCAATGAGCATATAATTCTATCTTTTTCATTATTCATTGTTACCTCCTATGTAATCAATGATGACTTCTAAGTTATAATTTTGTATGACTTTATTATCCGGTGTAATCAATTTGTATATCGTATTACCTAGTATTCATTTCAATCATTTTCTGGTAATTTTTCGCACGATATAGAATGACTTATTTATTCCGTTTATTTTCTTCCGGTAATCCTCTTGGTGTTCGGAAAGTTTATTGTAGCCGAACTTGAATTCTAAACAGTAGTTACCAGAATTTTTCACCAGAATACCATCAAAGGTGCGTCTTAATTCATCAGACACCCCTCTTTCTTTAATCAGCTGCAATCTTTTCCCAGTCATTATCGGGTCGGGTATTTTCACATAAAGGCATTTCTTTATTTTCGCACTCCACGCGAATTCCTCTTCAACTGCCTTTTCTGGTTTCTTATTTTTTTTCATTTCACTATCTCTGCGTGACTTTTTCTATAAGAATGCGGATTCAAGTAAAGTATCGTTAATTGACCTATAATGCGGTCAAACACGCAGTCACCGTATCTATTTCTCAGTTCTTCTGAATTCAGATTCGTGGTGATAATGAATCCTGTATTTCTATTCAGCTCTAACACTTTCAAGAAAAGGATTACTGCATTGGCTACTTTAGCCGCATCTTTATCTTCTTCCGTTCCTATATCATCAGGATAATAGTGCCTAAATCTTGTTTCAATCCTTGATTTAATGGACTGTAGAGTAAAAACCATAGTTGCCTGGGGGCGGTTGCGGCGAAGCATTAAAACGTTTCAATCCTTGATTTAATGGACTGTAGAGTAAAAACCCGATTATCCACTGTTTCACTGCCTTCTTCAGAAGGAGTTTCAATCCTTGATTTAATGGACTGTAGAGTAAAAACTATTTCCTCTTTACTCTGCTCCACACTATAGAACAGTTTCAATCCTTGATTTAATGGACTGTAGAGTAAAAACATTTTCTTTCATCCTTCATTCTCTTGTAGTATTCATAGTTTCAATCCTTGATTTAATGGACTGTAGAGTAAAAACAGGAGCTATGCCTGTGATGTGAGTGACTACCAATTTCCAGTTTCAATCCTTGATTTAATGGACTGTAGAGTAAAAACGACTTTCAAATATGAAAATGCGTCTCTCGGAAGCTGTTTCAATCCTTGATTTAATGGACTGTAGAGTAAAAACTCGGGCATAAAGCAGGTAAATCCTTTTTGCCTTCCTGTTTCAATCCTTGATTTAATGGACTGTAGAGTAAAAACTATTTCCTCTTTACTCTGCTCCACACTATAGAACAGTTTCAATCCTTGATTTAATGGACTGTAGAGTAAAAACATTTTCTTTCATCCTTCATTCTCTTGTAGTATTCATAGTTTCAATCCTTGATTTAATGGACTGTAGAGTAAAAACTTGATAGCATTTGTTTCTTTTGAAGTGTGTTTAGGAAAGTTTCAATCCTTGATTTAATGGACTGTAGAGTAAAAACCCGCTGCAGTGGCTAATTGCAAAATAGGTGTGTTTTCTGTTTCAATCCTTGATTTAATGGACTGTAGAGTAAAAACAAAACAGATATGGAACTTTGGCTCTGTTATATGTTAGTTTCAATCCTTGATTTAATGGACTGTAGAGTAAAAACTGATTTATGCTTATACATTTTCCATTTTCATATTTGGTTTCAATCCTTGATTTAATGGACTGTAGAGTAAAAACATTAGAGAGTAAAGGGTTCAAAATCAAAGGGATACGGTTTCAATCCTTGATTTAATGGACTGTAGAGTAAAAACGTTTTGCACCTTCACTACGGTCATTTTCCGCTTCATGTTTCAATCCTTGATTTAATGGACTGTAGAGTAAAAACTTGGTGGAGCAATATGTGAAGGGTAAATTCCTTAATGTGTTTCAATCCTTGATTTAATGGACTGTAGAGTAAAAACAGCAAGTTTGTTGCAGACCTTGTCCAGGTCTTTTTCGTTTCAATCCTTGATTTAATGGACTGTAGAGTAAAAACGGCACGATAACCTCCATTTAACTTTCGGATAATAATGTTTCAATCCTTGATTTAATGGACTGTAGAGTAAAAACTTTTTTCATCTTTTCTCCTATAAATATATATCGGCGGTTTCAATCCTTGATTTAATGGACTGTAGAGTAAAAACGATTTGCATTGTAGCGTTTCCTTTCATTGCATTTTGTTTCAATCCTTGATTTAATGGACTGTAGAGTAAAAACATAATCTTAATCCTTTGGGTGTGATGGTAATCAGGTTTCAATCCTTGATTTAATGGACTGTAGAGTAAAAACTCAATATCCCAATGCAAACTTAAGGATTTTGGCGGGTTTCAATCCTTGATTTAATGGACTGTAGAGTAAAAACACGACCATTTCTTGGCAAGCTCCCTCGGTAAAGGACTGTTTCAATCCTTGATTTAATGGACTGTAGAGTAAAAACATATGGATATTTCAGGTTTATCTGGAATTTTCAGTAGGTTTCAATCCTTGATTTAATGGACTGTAGAGTAAAAACTATGGCGGAGACATCTCTCTCTGCAGAGTTGTATCTGTTTCAATCCTTGATTTAATGGACTGTAGAGTAAAAACCGAAACATCTATGTATGATAGCTCGGGGTGTAAAGAAGGTTTCAATCCTTGATTTAATGGACTGTAGAGTAAAAACCAGTTTTAGGAATTCATTCCGGACTGCATTGTCTTGTTTCAATCCTTGATTTAATGGACTGTAGAGTAAAAACTTGTATCTCATAGAGAAGTTGCTCAGGAGGGAAAAAGTTTCAATCCTTGATTTAATGGACTGTAGAGTAAAAACGCTCTTTGTGCCCACACAGTTGCGGAAGCTCGTTCTGTTTCAATCCTTGATTTAATGGACTGTAGAGTAAAAACAAGAAAGTATCCTAAAACAGTTTGCTCCCTCTGATAAGTTTCAATCCTTGATTTAATGGACTGTAGAGTAAAAACTTAAAGAAGTTCAAGACCAATGCAGAGACAAGTATGTTTCAATCCTTGATTTAATGGACTGTAGAGTAAAAACCCCAAAGCCGTGGACGAGGAACTGAAGCGTATTCTGTTTCAATCCTTGATTTAATGGACTGTAGAGTAAAAACGCTCTTTATCCTTTTTTTCATCATCAGAAAGAAACTGTTTCAATCCTTGATTTAATGGACTGTAGAGTAAAAACATATGCGACAATACTCTTATCCTACTATCACAGAAAAGTTTCAATCCTTGATTTAATGGACTGTAGAGTAAAAACGGCACGATAACCTCCATTTAACTTTCGGATAATAATGTTTCAATCCTTGATTTAATGGACTGTAGAGTAAAAACCAGTTTTAGGAATTCATTCCGGACTGCATTGTCTTGTTTCAATCCTTGATTTAATGGACTGTAGAGTAAAAACTTGTATCTCATAGAGAAGTTGCTCAGGAGGGAAAAAGTTTCAATCCTTGATTTAATGGACTGTAGAGTAAAAACGATTGATTTGATAGAAATTGCGCAGGCAGAGATATAGTTTCAATCCTTGATTTAATGGACTGTAGAGTAAAAACTTAAACCCTTGACAACAGATACAGGTGAATATTTAGTTTCAATCCTTGATTTAATGGACTGTAGAGTAAAAACCTAATCCAGTTGATTTGGCAATACTATCTGCTTCAGGTTTCAATCCTTGATTTAATGGACTGTATAGTAAAAACAGTGTATGATTACACACACTTCAATCCTATTGAGCTTGTTTCAATCCTTGATTTAATGGACTGTAGAGTAAAAACTACACCTGCTCTGGAAAGTGCAACTCGGTCTCTTACGTTTCAATCCTTGATTTAATGGACTGTAGAGTAAAAACTTAGTTAATCCTGCTTCGGATATTGCTGGTGCGGGTGTTTCAATCCTTGATTTAATGGACTGTAGAGTAAAAACTTTGCAGATGGAGTATCGTCATTACCAACGCAGGCAGTTTCAATCCTTGATTTAATGGACTGTAGAGTAAAAACTGCCCCAATTTTGCGAGCGATTCTATCATTGACTTATGTTTCAATCCTTGATTTAATGGACTGTAGAGTAAAAACATGCCTTTAATTGTGCGCCTGCCTGCACGACCTCTTCGTTTCAATCCTTGATTTAATGGACTGTAGAGTAAAAACATGAGGATTGTGTGGCAATAGCAGGAGGTTCAGATGGTTTCAATCCTTGATTTAATGGACTGTAGAGTAAAAACCAGAAGGATACTTATTACTATATTCTTTTAGGGTTTGTTTCAATCCTTGATTTAATGGACTGTAGAGTAAAAACTGCTTGCACTATTCATTATCATCATTGCTTCATCAAGTTTCAATCCTTGATTTAATGGACTGTAGAGTAAAAACTGGTGGTAATGCCCAGAGTGGAGTCCGATGCACCTGAGTTTCAATCCTTGATTTAATGGACTGTAGAGTAAAAACAATCATTTCCTCTTCTTTTTGCTTTCGGGTTTTTTGTTTCAATCCTTGATTTAATGGACTGTAGAGTAAAAACTTACCTCTCTTTTATGTTCGAGGGTGACAATAGAAGTTTCAATCCTTGATTTAATGGACTGTAGAGTAAAAACATCCTGCTCTTCTATTTCCTTCCTATGGAGATGTTCGTTTCAATCCTTGATTTAATGGACTGTAGAGTAAAAACAAAACCGAGTATCCTTTTCCTGGCAGTTGGGAGAATGTTTCAATCCTTGATTTAATGGACTGTAGAGTAAAAACACCGCTTGGTCATGCCTGGCTGATACCTTACTATGAGTTTCAATCCTTGATTTAATGGACTGTAGAGTAAAAACAATAGCTCCTTTTAACATTAGTGCTTCACCTTTCGGGTTTCAATCCTTGATTTAATGGACTGTAGAGTAAAAACATGATATTTCTCTTGATGGAGAATATTTAGCAACAGGTTTCAATCCTTGATTTAATGGACTGTAGAGTAAAAACCATTAGGATTTATGACATCGTCCGCAGGCACATTCAGTTTCAATCCTTGATTTAATGGACTGTAGAGTAAAAACAGTGCTGATGTATTGCGGGAAAAAAGCAATATCGTGGTTTCAATCCTTGATTTAATGGACTGTAGAGTAAAAACTATTGATACTTTCTGGTCTGAATGCGGGAATTTCCTTGGTTTCAATCCTTGATTTAATGGACTGTAGAGTAAAAACCGAAGAAATGCTCTGGCGTTATGTGGGACCATTAGAGTTTCAATCCTTGATTTAATGGACTGTAGAGTAAAAACTTTGAGGATAATTGGGGAGAGATACCGGAAGAGCTGTTTCAATCCTTGATTTAATGGACTGTAGAGTAAAAACCCATCATAGAAACGAATAATGTCCCCGGTAACGGTTTGTTTCAATCCTTGATTTAATGGACTGTAGAGTAAAAACCCAAGCATTCATC
>Ga0265295_1001701_pt1 | contig 37623 bp, 37 predicted proteins | sample Munlansysbiofilm_FD_192503 | JGI IMG/M metagenome (GOLD analysis project Ga0265295, IMG submission 192503) | Leachate microbial communities from a municipal landfill in Southern Ontario, Canada - Methane capture system biofilm | ecosystem: Engineered > Solid waste > Landfill > Unclassified ... | reverse complement strand
CAAGACCTTTCTCGATGATCTCTGGAGCTGGAATACCTTCACTTCTTGCTTTCTCGACAGCTGCTGTTACAACATCATTCTTGCATGTGATAACTGCATCTGCTAATTCTTTGAACATTTCTTCTTTACTAATAATAATACCTCCATCACTTTTTGCTTTCAGCCCATAGTAGAGAATTAAGACTTGAAGAGCAATCGGTTACAATAAAACATAAGAAGAAACTGTATATATCATAAACTCAATTAAATGTGCCTACGGTGTTTGAATTCACTACCACCATTGAAATAAGCTATTGCCTTGTTAGTATTACAACGGCGTTGTAATCTTAAATGATCATTGAAACATAACTTTCTATCGTCTTTTTCTTATCTTTGCAAAAGGAGTTTCTTTGCCGTTGAAACTGCCTCTATAGCATTTTGCGCATAACAGTCAGCACCGATCTTGTCAGACCACTTCTGACTTGCCGGCGCACCACCTATCATAACGATAAGCTTGTCACGCAGACTCTGCTCATTAAGCATTTCTATAACTTCCTTCTGACGGGACAAGGAGACCGTTGTAAGGGCAGACAGACATATCATATCTGCATTTGTTTGCCTTGCCATATCAATAAAATCCTGAAGAGGAACATCTTTGCCAAGATCATGAATCTCAAAGCCTGACATCCGAAGCATGCTTGATACGATGATCTTACCAATATCATGGACATCATCTTCGACGGTACCGATGACTATAACACCGTATTTTTTGAAGCTTTCCTCTGGCATCTCAGTTTCCAGCATCGTGAGCCCAGCTTCCATGGCATCGGTGGCAAGCACCAGATGTGGCAGGAACAATTTTCCATTTTCAAAAAGAATACCCACTTCATTGATCCCGGCTGCAAGACCTTTTTCGATGATGTCTCCAGGAAGGATACCTTCGATTATTGCTTTATCTACGGCTGCCTCAACAATTTCCTTTTTACATGAGACGACCGCATTTGAGAGTTCTTTAAAAATTTTTTCTTTAATCATGTATACCTTTAATTGCCATTTTGTATATATTAGAAGTTAAATTACAAAAATATTTCTCCGGGCAGAAAAACGATGGTTACTCCCACAAAGTCTTTGGCCCGGAGAAACTTTAATTCTTTAATTCAGTCTTTGTCATCTATTGTCCGGAGGTTCTCAATTGGAGGTTTTGAGTACGATCAGAGCCTTTCAAATGGTTGAGGTTTTAACGATGACTGCCTTTTCAATTTTGTTCAGATAATTATAATCCTGGACCCCACTTGCATTTTTTACCAGGTTTAGAAGTTGCAGAAGTTATTTCAATTCCCTTTGAACCCTCCCATAGACCATGTACGTTGCACCCTTCAACAGCCCTCAAATTCACAATGGCCGACCTGGTACCGCAAGTACCACATACACCAAATCCATGAATTCTGCAGTTCATTATCTCACGTGCAGAGATCATCTCCTCGGTTGCGACCGCTGTAAAAGTAGCTTCGGCTTTTCCATCAGTTGATTTCAATTCTTTTTTCCCGACAAAATCATCATTTATATGTAATTCTATCCATTGAATGTAATGGTCTTCTTCCATCACATGGGGAATACCACCAATTGTAACTTTTACTTCAAAAGGTTCACCTGCTATTACTTCAACAGGAGCTTCAATGACTGGAATATGCTTTTTTTCCACATCAGTAAGATTGTCATTATCTTTTGCTCGTTGAACATTGATATCTGATTTCATAAATTTCACCTGATACGTATCTGTTTTACAAATAGGCTTCTCTGTTAAAAAAGTAAATGTCAGTGCTCCCACTGACACACCCCTCTAAAACTTATAGTTGTTTACCGAGTGATACAGCATAACTACAAAGAACAAAATTATTCCTCCCAGCAAGCTGAAATAGCCTATCGGATCCCATAGGAATTGAATGGCACCTGTCTCTGTCCATCCAACAAGCACTGAACCCTGAATTTGTGTTGGTACCACAAGACAGATGAAGGCAACTATGAATATAAATACAATATCAAATGCCTCCCTTATCGCGCTTTGTTTCTGTGTGTTTTCATCCATGTTGTCCACCTCAGTCGTAGTATTTGAAATCGAACATGTGTTGCTTAATTGAGTGACGTACCTGCCAGTAACCCATTGTTTCAATTCCCACCAACAGTACAAAGAACACTACGTAGATTGCTCTGATCGCAGGAGAGACCACTGAGCCTGCTGTGGATAGTACAGTAAAGACTACATAACCCTGCACAGCTATCAACAGTGTTATTGCACCTACTATCAAATATGTGTCCTTTGCGAATGCTTTATTATATTTTGTTTCACTAACTCCATCCATTCATATCACTCCTTCTTATCATGATGACTTGGGTTTGGCCAACCCATTTCCTCACCCCAATCCAAACCTTTCTTAAACTTCTTGTTCCTGTTGTGGAAATAGAAGTATGCTATCAGATAGAAAGCCAGAGCAAAGATGAGGTTGTACCTGTATCCCCAGAATAGTGTGGACATGATAACGATAGCTATTGCCATTGCAAGGTAAGATATCCATGGTTGCAGAGGACTCACGAAAGGACGTACCTTGTTAATATGTGTTGGGAACATTTTTCTAAAACGTATCAAAGAAAATGGTATCAATACATAGCAAAGCAATCCAGATACAATGGAGAAGGTAATGACCTGGTCCAGATAACCACTGAATGCAAATGCTATTGCAATAGGCATTGTGAAAATTACTGCTTTGTAAGGTGTCTGGTACTTTGGATGTACTGAAGAGAACCAATTTGACACAAAATGATCCCTTGAAAGAGCAAACCATGACCTTGAGGAATCACAAACACATCCGTTCGCACTGGAAACACAGGTAAGCAAAGTTCCAAGTGCCAAGAGAGCGATCAATATAAACACTCCTGTTGACTGTGCAGCCTCAAACAGTGGATAAACCGAAACTCCAAGACCTTCTGCAGGTATACTGGAAGGAAGCAGATTTGCACATATAAAGAGCGTCATAGCAGCTCCGACAAGTAGTGTGATCATTCCTGCCTGCTGTCCAAGAGGTACTGCTCTTGAAGGATGTTTACATTCTTCTGCAGTCATGGCTGCTCCCTCTATACCCAGGAAGAACCATGGACCAAACTGCAAAGCTGCAAACAGACCTATAAGGCCATTTGGCATAGCCCCCTGGAAAAGGTATTCTGGATGAAGCTCAAATACACCGAATGTTCCTGATAAGAAGAATACTATGATAGCAAAGAAAGCTATAGCTGTCATGAAGAAGTTAAGAGTTAGTGCAGCTACCACACCTCTGTAATTGATGAACGTAAGTGTCGCTATTACCAATAATGTCACAGGGAATACCTGCAATTCAGGGAATAACTCCTGCGCTATAAATGCAACAACAATAGCATCCGCGGCTTCCAGTGCTATATATTCCATGTATACAGCAAGGCCTACACTGGCTGCTGCACCGGGTCCAATGAATAATCGTGCCCAATCATAAGGACCGCCTGCCAATTTCGTAGCAGATCCCAGTTCACTTGCACACAAAGCGATTATCGTGTACATTGTTCCTGCAACAAGCATTGCAAGCAATGAACCTAGGATACCTCCCTTTGCCACAGTGAAATTCCATCCCATAAATTCACCTACAAGAACTATCCCCACTCCCAAAGCCCATACGTGATAAGGTCTCAGAGTCTTGACAAGTCCAGGTGATTCTGTTACTTCGTCAGTCAAATCATCACCTCTTTAATTTTTTGGATGTTTTGCTTGCATCAAGCAATACCCATGCAATCAATGCGAAGGCTACTAAGTATATTACTCCGTTAATGATCGTCCAATAAGTGTCCATTGGAACACCTCCCTTTTTATATATACTACATGATTATTCATTACTTAGTTAAATAAAAAAAATGCCAGCGATAGCCTTCGCTGGCAAAATATTACAAATAGCTTAGAATACAAGTCCAAGTTCTTCAAGCTTTTTGCGTGCACCGTCGTAGACTTTCACATACTCGTCTGTTGGTGTTATGGTAGCAATATCGTAACATTCCTGGAATGTCTTGCCTTCTGGTGCCTTTGCATAGTCCTTCTCATAGAGTTTCACAAGGTTTTCAATGATCGTGTTGACCTCTGTGATATCCATACCTGAAGTTGCTCTTGCGACCTCTCCCATCATCCTTGCTTCCATACCTGTGGTCTTGTCCTGGACAACACCTTTTGCAGCTGCAACACCGGAGAGGATCTCACGGCCTGAAGCTGTGTCGGTCATTGACTGAGCGGATAGTTCCAGCAGGCACATTTCTGTACATGGTCCGGCACATGGATAGTACTGGTTACCTTTGATCATGTCAGTGAACTCGGAGAGAGTTGCAGATGTCCATCCTGCGATCTGAAGGGTTTCTCGAGTGTTTGTGGATCCCCAGCGAATGTGGACTGGTCCGTCAAGATGCCAGCTTGCATTGCTCATTACAAATGCATTGATGTGAGTTGCGATATCAACGATAGCGGTCTCTTCAACTCCACCTGCATAGCCACCAAAGATAGGCATCTGTTCATCCATAATGATGTCGCTGTTACCCTGATAGTGGGCTATTACACTAAGTGCATCAAGGTCGATCTTAAGCTCATTGAGCTGTGATACTTCGTGACTGTCACTGCAGATCTGGCCACCGGCACAGTCTGAAGCGATATTTCCCTGAGCGGACAGGGAAGTCTCTGGTCCCTATATGCCCATGCCAGGCCTTCCGGCCATTGCGGCTGCGGTCTTGATGAGCCTTGTCTCGGTCTTAGCTGCAAGAATCTCATAAGGACTGCCTGGAATTGGTGGTTTTCCACGAACGGTCATCATGACACCATCAACAATAGTGTCGACTTCCTTTTCAAGTGCGTAGCTCATGTGAACTGGCATGAACATCTCTTCTGAGATAGGAGAGCCTGTTGGACCACCCTGGACTATTGGTTTTCTCTTGTCACCAATACTTCTCTTCTTAACGTTTACTGCATCTCTGCCAGTTCCGAGTGTGAATTCTTTCTGGACGTTGTTGATAGCATCCCAGATCTCATCCTCTGTGTATTTTACTACACGGCTTGTGTCGGTACAGAATATACCGCACTCAAGCAGCATTTCAAAACCTGCTTTGAACAGGTTTTCCATCATGCCCTTGTCGGTAGGGACGTATTCATTCTTAAAGTCAAGGTTATATTTCTGCTTGAGCTCCATTGACTTCATAGGAATGGTCATAAGGTCCCAGTCATCCTGGCTCATCTTCTGACCTTTCTTTGCACGGTCGTAGAACTCATAAACATCTAATGATCTTGAAAATGTCATACTTATCTCTCCTTTCCTTATTTCATCATTTCTAATGCTACACGAGCTGCATCTGCTGCATTCTCTGCTGTTGCATCAGCACCGATCTCTTTAATCCAGCCATCTGAAACAGGAGCACCGCCGAACATGACCTTTACAGAGTCTCTAAGACCTTCTTCCTTTAGCATCTCTATTGTGTCCTTCTGGCCAAGCATGGATGTTGTCATAAGTGCTGAACCAACAAGTATCATCTTCTCACCCTTGTGCTTTGCAATTTCTGCGATTAGATCGTCGTTTGGAATGTCCACTCCAAGATCAAGGATCTTAAAGCCGTTTGCACCAAGCATTGTTGTTACAAGACGGTGGCCAATATCATGGATGTCGCCTTCCTGTACGTAAGTGATAGCAAGACCTACACCTTCATCGCCTTCTTTCTTTTCTGCTGCAAGTGCAGGAACAAGAAGTTCCATTGCAGCGTTCATTGCCTTTGCAGACATCATAATTTGTGGAAGGTATACTTCTGCTGCTTCAAACTTATCTCCTATGATCTTCATACCTGGTGAAAGACCGTCGTTGATCATTTCAAATGCAGTCATTCCGCTGTCGAGTCCTTCCTGTGTGGCTTTTGCACAGCCATCGATGTCCTGTGTGACGATTGCGTTTTTAAGTTTGTCTAATATTTCCTGATTTGCCATTAAATCCACCTTTTGTATTTTTTATGTTATTTTTTGAAGTTGTTCTTGCAGAATTTGTATCTACCAGTACAAATATTTCTAAAAACAACTGCCTTAAGAGAAGTTATCCAATTGATAACGACTGCATCTAAGAGAATTAACTGACAGCATATAGCATAATTCATCCCGATTTTTCAACATTTACAGTACATAGCTCCTCGATTATTACTTTAAAATAGGTATGAAGATTTCAGTCTATGACTGATTATTAAGAGGGAGTCGTAATCATCATAGTCCTTGTGAGTTATCACATGCATTGTGAATTGTAAACATCAATGTGAATTTGACCATAAATTAGATTAATATAAGGTTAGATTAAAACGTTATTAGGGAAGTCAAAAAGGTGTTTGTGATACTAAACAAGGATTTGACCAATGGATTTAAGGAAACTCAAAATCAAATGTCCCTGAAAATAGTACTATTGCAGCAGAAACGGGGAAAAAGATGGGTATGAAAACATCACTAATAAATACTGTTTGGTTTTCTGAAAAAAGAAAGAATGTATTGCTACTATTATATGAGGGGGAGAGGGATCTTGAGCAAATAAAAAAATCACTCAATGTAACAACCAGATCCATAATGCCCCAGATAAAAACACTGAAGAATAACAACCTTATAGAGCAGAAACAAGATCAATTCTGTTTGACCACTATAGGAAAAACAATTGTGAAAAGCATGCTGCCATTTATTTCTACATCAAGAATTGTTGAAGAGAACAAAGATTTCTGGGCCAGCAGAAATTTTGATGCAATACCTCCACATCTTTTCAGTAAAATAAAAGATCTTGGGCATTATTTCCTCATAGAACCTGATATCCACTACATGTTTGAGCTTCCAAGGGAATTTGTTGATAACATTCCTAAATCAAAATCCATTGTGACTTTTATTTCATACCTTCATCCAACATTTCTCTCTCTTTATTTGAAAGCAGCCCAAGCAGGAACAAATATATCACTTTTTGTTTCAGAGAATGTTTTGGAAAAAATGAAAAATGAGTATTTGGAGCAATTCAATGAATTGATGAAAATAACAAATGCAACTATTTTCCTTTGCAAAGAGAACCCGAAAATACCAATGGTAACAGTGACTGATTGGTTTTGTTATATTTGCCTTTTCAATGAAGAAGAGAGATATGACCACAGGGATATAATCAGCTTTGATGAAAGTTCCTTAAAGTGGTGTAATAAATTGTTCGACTATTACAAGACTAATACACAAAAGCTCTGTCAAATAACAGAGCTTGTATAAGAGACATGTTTTTGGAAAGAAGGGGGCAGGTACATGGAATCATCACTAACTGAAATTGTTTGGTTTTCTGAAAAAAGAAGAAAAATATTATTACTATTACTAAGCGGACCAAAGAGTCCCGAGGAAATGAAGAAGGAGTTTGGCGTTGATTGGCGTTCTTTAATACTTCCACTAAAAGAACTAAAAGAAGAAGGACTGGTCAATAACCCTGAAAGATTTTATGAATTATCAAGCATTGGAAAACTTATCGTAGAAAATGTAAAACCAATAGAAGGTGTTTTGAATCTCTTTGAGAAAGATGCAGATTATTGGGTTAAAAGAGACCTGAATGCTATCCCTGAGTATCTGCTGGAGAGAATCGGAGAAATTGAAGATTCCATAATTACCGAGCCAGAATTAAACGATATGTTTGAACCCCCTAAAGAATTTATAGACCATCTTATGAATTCAAAACATGTACATTCTATTTTTTCGATATATCATCCACTGTATCCATCACTTTATAGTAAACTTGCAGAAAAGGGAACTGAAATATCAATTGTTCTAACTGAGGCTGTACTTGAAAGAATGCGCGAAGACAGACAGGAAGAACTAAAAAAAATACAATCTATTGAAAATATTAACTTGTTATTATACAAAAAAGAACTGTGTCCTCCACCAATTGTGGTTACAGATAATTTGTTCTCTGCCAGTTTTTTCAATAATCAAGGAATGTATGACCATCGAGATATAATGAGCTTTTCCCAAAGTTCTCTAAAATGGGGTAAGGAATTGTTTAAATATTACCAGAAAATGGCAATTGAGATATCAAAATCTGAAGACTGAGATAATTCTGCAGCAATGTCAAGTGGATACTGATGAGAAGGAAGTATGTGAATGAAAAAGAATGACATGTCAATAAAGGAAAAATTGATCATATACATAGCAGTTAGCGTTTTTTTGGTACTTGCCATTTCAACTGCTGTCAGTATCTCAAATGTGACTATACAACAAAGAGAACTTGCATATCTCCAATCTGTGGAAATGGCAAGAGATTATGCCAATCAGTTCGATGGGGATATGAAGGCGAATATGGCCATTGCAGAAACCCTTGCCAGAACAATGGAAATGTACACAGCTGCCGATAGAGAAGAAGTGAACAAAATTCTCGAAAATGTCCTTAAATCATACCCCTCCCTTACGGGAGTTTATGTGGGATACGAACCTAATGGATTTGACGGAAAAGATAATGAATATATCAATGCCTATGCACATGATTCTACTGGAAGGTTCATACCTTACTGGAATACCATTCAGGGACACATAGAAGTTGAACCCCTTGTCAATTATGATAAACAGGATTACTATCAAATTCCAAAAGCAACACATGAAGATGTTGTTACTGAACCTTATTTTTATCAGGGTATCTTCATGGTAAGCCTGGATGCACCTATCTTTAAAGATGACAAATTCGTAGGTATTGCAGGGGTCGATGTATCTCTTGACTACATTGATGATGTAATAAGTGACCTAAAAGCTTTTGACACCGGATATGCGTTTGTAACAGGAAATACCGGTATCCTTGTATCTCATCCTAAATATAAAGAAAAAATAGGAACAAAAACACTTTACGATTTTAACACGCCGGAAATATCAACTGCAGCAGATGATATTAGGATTGGAAAAGGTGGAAGTGTTGAAACAATCGATCCTGCCACAGGCAAAGAAGTCATAATGTTCTACGAACCTGTAAAAACAGGTAATTATTCGTTTGTGCTTGTGGTCCCAAAAGAAGAAATGTTTGCCGGAGTAACAAATCTTAGGAACAAACTGATCGTTATATCTATTATCTCTATTCTTTTTATGGGCCTGGTATCTTATCTCATAGCAACTTCAATAACTTCTCCTATAGATGAAATAGTAAATAACTTCAAAATTATCGCTCAGGATGTGGTTAACGGTAACCTGGATACAAAAGCACAAACTGACGTAGAGATAGATTTCAAGGAAATTCCAATTGGACTTAATATGATACTGAATGCTGTGATTGCACCGATCCGTGAAACCATGAGAGTTACAAATGCCCTTGCAGCGGGAGAACTTGAAACGCGCACCAGACTTGAATTAAAAGGAGAGTTCAAACAGTTGGGAGATACACTGGATGAGTTTGCAGGATCTTTGAACAATATCATTGCAGATTCTAATAGGGTGCTGACAGCTATACAAAACAATAATTTTTCCTGCAATGTTCAGGTTCATGGAGAAGGTGATTTTAAGATACTGACCGGAGGGATAGAAAAGACAAGAAACTCTTTGGATATGGCTATTCACGAGCAAAGAAGAGTGGAAAAAGAACTCAAGAGCTACACTAAAAAGCTTAAACGATCCAATGAGCTTAAGGAAGAAATGGAGAATATAATCAATAACAGTCCTGTTATAGTCTTCAAATGGAAGGCAGAAGAAGACTGGCCAGTGGAATTTGTTTCAGATAACGTTGTGCAACTTGGATATACTGTAGAAGATTTCACATCGAACCGCATTAATTACGCTGATATCGTACATCCGGATGATGTTGGAAGAGTGTATTCAGATATCTCTCAACATTATATTGAAAGCGATGTCAAGCTAAACTATGAATATAGGATATTCACCAAGACAGGGGAGCTGAGATGGGTGGAAGAGAAGACGTTCATCCGGTGTGACCAGGCAGGCAGGAACACACTACAGGGTGTTATTCTTGATATTACAGAGCGCAAAAAGGTAGAAGAGGCGCTTTTGGAGACAGAGAAAATACGTAAAAAAGAAATACATCATCGTGTTAAGAATAATTTGCAGGTAATCTCAAGTCTGCTTTATCTTGCATCAGAGAACTTCAAGGATCCACAGATAATAGAGGCCTTCATGGACAGTCGCAATCGTGTGCGTTCCATGGCACTGATACACGAAAAATTATATCAGTCCAGCGACGTGTCAAATATTGATTTTTCTGATTACACGGAGAATTTGTTAAAATCTCTATTAAAATCATACCAGATAGAGAACAAGAACATTAAATTTGTTTCAAGTATCAAGGATGTTTATCTGAATATTGATACGGCCGTTCCGCTTGGAATAATCATCAATGAACTTGTTTCGAACTCACTAAAACATGCTTTCCCTGAAATGGAAAATGGACAGATAAATGTGGAACTCAAAGTCGTGCAGGATAATTTTTTGTTGAAAGTGAAAGATAATGGAATTGGTCTGCCACCAGAGATCGATTACAGAAATACTGAATCACTGGGTTTGCAACTTGTGGTCACACTAGTTGACCAGATTGATGGTACTATTGAACTGAATACAACTGATGGAACCGAATTTTCTATAATTTTTAAAGAGAAAAAATAGAAGGTGTAAAGATGGATAATCCAAAGATATTAGTTGTTGAAGATGAAAATGTCGTTGCTTTGGAGCTAAAAAAAAGACTCAAAAAACTTGGTTATCAGGTATCTAGTGTTGCGTCATCCGGGAAAGAAGCCATTAGTAAAGCTGAAGGTTTTCTTCCAGATCTTATAATCATGGATATCAGACTAAAAGGAGATATGGATGGAATCCAGGCGGCACAAATAATCAAGGAGAAGCTTAACATACCAGTGCTATATCTCACGGCCCACTCAGATGATGAGACCCTTAAAAGAGCTAAGCAGACAGAGCCTTATGGATATATATTAAAACCTTTTGAGGAAGACGACCTTCGAACTGCAATCGAAATAGCACTTTATAAGCATCAGATGGAGAATTCTCCTACAAAATAAGTAATATTTGGATAAAATATTCAGGTCTATAAGATATGCATACATGGCGGATATATGCCATTATGTACATAAACTATAAGTATTGCTGGTTGTGGACAATATATATATATGTCGATAACCAACAATAATGTGTTCCTTTAGTCGATACAAGCTATTGACATAAGAATCTATCAATATACCAACAATCTATCAATATTCCAAAAACAAAGGAAGCAAAGATATGAGATTAAACAACAAAAACCACAATTGGATACTTACGTACCTGGGATTTTAGGAATTGGTTCGAAAAAAGGTTAAGATCCAGGAGCTGTTAGCATGGAAAAAAAGCCACTTGATGCACTTATTAGCAAAAACGGATTATGGATATCACGTAACGGAAACCTCCACGGGGTAAAAGCGTGTGAAACATCCCAGAAATATATAAGAATCGAAATGGATTGTGGAGAAGTTATCACTGTACGCAATTCAAAATCAAGCCGATCCGCAAGATCACTTAGGAATCATAAATTCCAGAAACCCTGCAAACGATGTCGCCTTTCAGACGATAGGATTCAGGAATTTTCAAAGAAAATCGCAAGAAAAAATGATGCAGATATCAAAATCATCCGCTCTTTTCGCTTAAGTCCTGAAAAAGCAGTTCATGAAGAAACTTCCAAAATAAAACAGACAGAGGAAATAAAAGTAAACCCTTCTTCTCATCCTCATAATGAACAAAAGGCTGGATCATTGCCTAAAAACAATGCCAATAATCATAAATCTGTTCCAAAACCAAAAAAGAGCAACTCCAGCCTTCCCAAAAATTCTAATAAGGCTGCGCAATCCAAATCCAAAAAGAACGAGTTCACAGCCTCGCAAAAGACCAGAATACTCTCACTGCTTGGAACTGGCGAAATGATATCATTCGCAAAAGAAAAACGTTCCTTTAGTGAGCTGGAATCAATATTACTAACTGAAAGGAAGAAAGATATTCGAAGTATGTACGAGGATAGCCGCGAGAACCAGCTTGGAAAAATTGAGAGAAAAATAACCGAGTTTTTCGTGGATATGGGTTTCCTTGAAGTGAAATCACCTATACTTATTCCCTTTGAATATATGGAAAGAATGGGAGTCGGTGAGGACAAGAAACTATCCGAGCAAATATTCAGGGTCGGTGATAACATGTGCCTGCGGCCTATGCTTGCTCCTGGTTTGTATAATCACCTGCGAAAATTCGATAACGTACTACCTGATCCTGTAAGAATATTTGAGATTGGGCCATGCTACCGCAAAGAATCAGATGGTAAGAGCCACCTTGAAGAATTTACAATGCTCAATTTCTGCCAGATGGGTTCTAAGTGTACAAGAGAAAACCTTGAGTATATAATAAAAGAATTCCTGGAATTCCTTGATATCAAGTATGAGATAGTTGAGGATAGCTGCATGGTCTATGGCGAAACTATTGACATCATGCACAAAAATATGGAACTCTCCTCTGCTGTTGTAGGTCCCATTCCAATGGACATGGATTGGGGAATAGACAAACCATGGATAGGAGCTGGTTTTGGTCTTGAGAGACTCTTGAAAGTAAAGCATGATTTCAAGAACATCAAGCGTGCAGCAAGGTCTGAGTCTTACTACAATGGGATTAGTATTAACCTGTGAGGTAGCATCATGATAAAAAACATTGACTACCATGAACTCGATAAATTAGCACAGGATATTATAAATGGCCTTCAGCTCACAGATGCTGATCTAAGAGAACTGCTTTCCCTTACAGAAGAAGAAGAGCTCAAAAAATTGCACTATCTTGCAAGAAAAGTGAGAGATCATTTCTTTGGGAATAAAGTTTTCCTCTATAGTTTCGTTTACTTCTCAACCTACTGCAAAAATGACTGCACTTTCTGTTACTACAACAAGTGCAACGATATACAGCGATACCGCCTTGATATGGATGAGATACGCAATATCTGCAGAGCAATGAAAAACGAAAGCATACACATGGTTGACCTGACAATGGGAGAAGACCCGTATTTCCACAATGAACCTGAAAGATTCGTTGATATTGTCAAAGCAGTCAAAGCAGAAACCGGTCTTCCAATTATGATCTCCCCAGGAGTCATGAATGATGAAGCACTAAGCAGACTTCGTGAAAGCGGAGCTGATTTTCTTGCCCTGTATCAGGAAACACATGATGTTGATCTCTTCCATAAACTAAGGGTAGGCCAGTCATTTGAAGAAAGAATGCATTCAAGGCAATTTGCCAAAAGTATCGGCTACTGCGTGGAAGATGGCATACTCACAGGCGTTGGAAATGATATAGAATCAACCATAAAATCCCTGCGCGCAATGCAGAAGAACAGACCTGATATGGTACGTGTCATGACCTTTGTTCCACAGGAAGGAACTCCTCTTGAGGAAATAGATCAAAAATCCAGTCTCTCTGAACTTAAGATAATATCAATACTAAGATTGATCTTCCCTGACAGACTTATACCTGCATCTCTTGACCTTGAGGGAATCGATGGCATGGTACATCGTCTTAATGCAGGTGCCAATGTGGTCACATCCATAATACCATCTGATTCTCCACTTGAAGGCGTTGTTAATTATGACAGAGAGCTAGAAGAAAGGGACAGGGACCCAAAAAGTGTTGTTAAACGTCTCAGATCCATGGGTATGGAACCTGCAAGTCAGGATGAATTCAACAGGATAATAGGAAAATCAATACCAGAGGATGTTGAAACGCCGGTTGTGGCAATATGAAAAACATATGCATTATCGGAGGGAAACTACAAGGTTTTGAGGTCACTTATCTTGCTCATAAAGCAGGTATGCGTGTTGTACTTGTAGACCGCAAGGCAAAACCTCTTATACGCAACCTTGTTGACAGTTTCCAATGCTTTGACATAAGCAAGGAACCCGAAAAACTGAGGAAAATCTCAAAAAATGTGGATGCTATCATTCCGACAAATGAGAACCTTACAAGCATAAAATTTTTAAGAAGTATGAAGGATGAACTTGCATGCCCTATGCTCTTTGATTTTAATGCCTACTATGTAAGCATGGATAAGAAGCGTTCAAAGGATTATTTCAGGTCACTTGATATCCCCACGCCTGAAGATAAACCCTCCAAGCCACCATATTTTGTGAAGCCTCCATGCCAGAGCAGCAGCATTGGGACTTCTATAATATATGATGACATGGGGTTCAAAGGCCTGGACCCTTCGATGCTCATCGAGGAATACGTTGAGGGTGATGTTGTTTCCCTTGAAGTCATCGGTGATGGCAGAAACTACACAGTTCTAAAGGAAACAAAAATACATATCGATGATACGTACGATTGTCATATGGTAACCCCCATCGATAACTATCCTGAGTTCAGAAGAATAAGTTACGAATTAGCAAAGAACCTCAAGCTTTGGGGAATAATGGATGTTGAAGCAATAGATAGTCCTCAGGGATTGAAAGTACTTGAGATAGATGCAAGATTCCCGAGCCAGACGCCTACTGCTGTTTATCATTCTACAGGAATCAATCTGGTAGAATTACTTCTGCAGGCGTTTTTAGAAGGAGTGCAGGAGATGGAAATAGCTCCTGAGAAGAATTACTGCATCTATGAGCACCTGCTCCTTGATGGTGGAAACCTGAAACCTGTTGGTGAGCATCTGCTCTCACAGGGCTACGAATACGTACAGTTCCATGTTTCTAAAGGGCTTGAGATATTCGAGTCAAAGGGGAAAAACAGTGTTTTCACTCTTATAAGCTGGGGGACTGACAGGGAAGAAACTGGAAAAATGAGACTAAAAGGAATGGAAATGATAATTGAACATTCCCAAACAAATCCATAGGAGGTATAAAATGACACTTTTGACACCAGAAGACCTGGAAAACCTTTCAATGCAGCTTGAAGAAAATGATGAGATCGCAAGAAGGGTCACAGGTCTTGATATCAGGGGAATATGTGAAGCGCTTTACGGAACAAAGCCAGGTTCTGAAAAAGTAGGTATCATACCCATCACCGCAGGAAACGGTGTCATCGGCAATTTCACATCTTCTCTTCTGTACATAGTCCAATACTTCGGCTTTGAAGGATTCATAGCAGAGCACCCTGACGTTACAGGTTACTATGAAGCCGTGTCCCAGGGAGCTGATATAATAATGATGGCAGATGATCATATTTTTACTGCTCACAACCTGAGAAACGAGAAGATCGTCAGTAACCATGTAGCTACAGGTATAATCTATGCGGACATTGCTTCAAGGTTCCAGGAAGCCAGTTCAAAGGATATACTGGTCATTGGACTTGGAAGGGTTGGTTATGCAGGAGCATGTCATCTTGTAGACAAGGGTTTCAATGTCTATGCCTGCGATCCCAACAAAGAATTTCTTCAAAAGGCTGTTGATGAGCTTGGAATAAAAACTTACTGTAGTGACGACAGGAAGAAATTTTCTATGGTTTTTGAAGCCACACCCAATGCAGACACAATATCAGAAGGCATGATCGAGGAAAGATGCCTTGTCTCAACCCCTGGGATACCGTGTGGGCTTCCACCTGAAATTGGAAAGAAATATCGTGTTGACCTTGTGATGGAGCCTCTTGTAATAGGAGTTGCTTCAATGTTGTATTCTGTAATTCAAAACTAACGGAGTGTAAAGAAAATGTATGTAATTTCACTAGACCTTGGAACAAGCGGTTTCAGGGCACAACTTATAGACTTTGAAAAGAAAGAAACTTTGAAGACTGTGATAACAATGGGCCACCCACTTCCCGGTGGAAATGTCATGGATCACCTTGATTTTGCCATGGCTACCGGAGAAGATGTAGCTCACAAACTGATAATTGAAACTGTAAAGGAGATCCTGAAAAGATTTGATGTGGAACCTGAAAAGATAGAGCGTATAGCAGTCTGTGGAAATCCCATACAACTCTCACTTTTCCAGAATATGGAGATAAGGGACCTTGCATACGCAGGTGAGAACAAACAGAAATCCCTTGGAGTGGAAAATGTAAAAAGAGATTCAAAAATATTCCCTGCAAATGAGGTCTTCAAAGGTATCTTTGACATGGATAACTGTGAGATAATCATTCCTCCAGCCATCAAACACGAGATCGGTGCCGATGCTCTGGCCATGATGCTGGAGACTGATTTTATCAAGCAGACAGAACCATGCCTTGTTACTGATTATGGTACCAATGCTGAAATGGCACTGAAAATAGGTGACAGGATAATTACCGCAAGTGCAGCCGCAGGACCTGCTATTGAGGGACAGGGCATAGTGTGTGGAATGCTTGCAGGCCCAGGTGCTATCAGTGATATAAATATTGAGAACGGTCTGTGGAGACTTATTGTTCTTGACAGGACAATGAGTTCCGGTAATGGGCCTCTTGTAAACCCTGTCACAGGAGAGATCGTTGAAGAGGGTGGCTTGGTCCCAAAAGGCATCACTGGAACCGGAGTTATCTCTGCAATCGCACTGGCCATGAAGGAAGGACTCATGGAAAAGATACCTGAACTGCCCAATGGAAAACTGATATTCAGCGAAAATATCATGATCACCAACAAGGATGTAGAGGAAGTAGGCAAGGCTATAGGTGCGATCCGTGCAGCTCACCTTACACTGATGGTTGAATCTGGTATGAAATATGAGGACCTTGCATACGCATATATGTCAGGGGCAACCGGGACATATGTGAATGCTGAAAAAGCAAGATACATAGGCTCAGTACCTGCATTTTCCAAAAACATCGTTCAGTTTGGGAACACATCCCTGGGACTTGCAAGGAAGATAGCTCTTGACAGGTCAAAACTTGATGAGGTCATAGAGATCGCAAAGAAGATACAGGCCGACCACTTGATGATGGCCACCAGTGAGACTTTCAAAAATATATATATTTGTGAACTATCAAAATGGCAACAGGGAATGCCTGAAGATGTGTATAAACAGATGCTTGAGATGTACAATATACCTGTTTTCCCTGAGAATCTTAAAGAAGTTGAAATAGAAAAAAGGGTTGTCAGGGACATTGATGACGTAGGAAAACTTGGCCTTGAGATCGTAAAGGACATAGGAATAATTCTTGAAGCACCGGTGTATGAATGTATACTCTGCCATAAATGTGAGCAGGAATGCCCTGAAGATGCTGTTATAATAATTCAGAAAAATGGAGAAAAAGAAAGATATGCCAATATCGACAGTCAGCATTGTCTGGGCACAAGCTGCAGGCGTTGTGTAACCATATGTCCTGTGCAGACCATGAACCATAAGATACTGAAAATACAGGAAAAGGAGAGATAGATCCTGTAATTTTCTTTTTTCAATCAAGTATTTTCATTTTTTTGTCAGGAAGATCTATTTGCCAGTTTCAGCAACTTCCAGTCAAATAAAAAAGGATATAACTTCTTTCAAATAATGGTATTGATTTAGTTATATCCATTCGTTAAATAAATTAATTACCTAAATACCTCTTCTTTTTTATAGTACGTATTGCTAAAATGTAAACTATTAAATTAAACGCAACGTAACTATTCAGCCTAGCACAATCTGCCAATTGGTGCTGATTTCATCGAAATGGAGATATCTGCCCACTAATAATCTAAGAATCAAAAAAGCAATCAATAGAAACAATCAAAATAAATCATCATAATGAAATTTACATTTCAACTTTTTGTCAAGATTGATATTGATAGCGTTTTTATCAGGCTGAATAGTTACCCTTTTTTTATATTAAAGGATATTTCTTTTACTGCTTTGTGATCGCCATAGTCTTTCGATAAATTTTTGACAACTATTGTATTGTCCAAACTATCACCTGCTATTTATGCTGCCATAATAGAGCAAATTCATTGTACTAACCAACTCATCAACATTCTTATCTTTATATAACATTGTTAACTTTTTTATATTTTATTGTTTCACAGAAATATTTTTAGATTAACTACAATATTATGATGAATATGTATTATGGTTCAAACTTTAAAGTGTTATAGTATTCTCTCATCTCAAGCATGTATGATAACTTGTACATTATTGTTTAATGTACAAAACAGCATCCAGACTTATATTATCTATAGAAACCTGTCGCTGACAGATCGAAGGTGTTTGTATTCTTCGTTAAGAGCAAAATCAGGCATAATGTTTAATTTAAAGTCATAGACGATAAATAACATCGGTATTTAACAACTTTATGCAATAGCTTCAAAAATAGTAAAGTAAGTAAAAAAAAGTAAGAGCTTATTCATCAAATTTCAAAATTGTTGTTTTGAGGGTTGCTAGGTCCACCACTGGAACCTGTGAGGGAGTGGGGACCACATTTACCCTTTTCTGAAACTCAGTCTGGTCCTGCCAGGTACCGGAATTTATCAGCAGGACATTCTTGTACCATTCAACACCCACGGTATGTACATGGCCGCAGTGAAGGATATCCGGCACATTTCCAATAACAAAATGATCTTTCTTCTCAGGCGCAATGGAAACACGACTACCATATGTAGGAGAAAGATGCCTGAATTTCATCATTTCCACCATTGCCTTGGTAGGATCAGCATATGATACACCAGGAACAGCTGCAACCAGATCATCGATTGAACGACCGTGGTATAAAAGGACCTTTACACCATCCAGATCCACAATTGAAGGATTTCCTACGAATGTCACGTTTTCAGGGAAATCCGCTCTTATTATTTCGGGTAATTTTGGCTGGGGTTCAGCCTGACGCACAGCATCATGGTTTCCAGGAGAGATAATAATATGGATATGACTGGGTACCCTGCGAAAATATTCTGCTGCTTTTTTGTACTGGTCATACACATCCAGAATTGAAAGTTCATGTTCCTGTCCCGGGTATATACCAACTCCATCAACAAGATCACCTGCAACAAGAAGATAACGAACTTCCTTTGCAATGGCAGCCAATGCTTCATTATCAGTATCACCATTCAAAAAATCGAGGAATCTCTCCCAGGGCTCTTCAAGAAAAGTTGAGCTCCCAATGTGTATATCAGATGTAAGAATTGCCTTACCAGTAGTCCTGCTTTTCTTAATAGTCGTATTTGGAAGATCCGGAAGAATGATCTTTTGCACTATCATCAGCTTGCCATCGTTTGTAAGTTTTCCTGTAAAACCTACAACCTCATCCAGCACCAGGTGGCTGGCCTGCTCATAGAGATCTTTGTCTGCCATACGTATAAGAACTGAGAATGAACCGGTCGGATCCTCAACTTCAAGCATTTTGTGACCATTGCTTGTGCTCTTTATCTCAGATATCATGCCAATTACAGAGACCTCTCCGGCTTCCTTAGTTCCTCTTAAATTGGCTCTTTTACCCATTTTCAGGCTTTCTATAGGACGGGCATTTATTCTACCTCGAATTATATCACTAATTCTGCTATAACGGTTTCTGAAAAACTGGACAAATTCCATGTATTCGCCGACACAGGTTGAATTATCTGTGATATCTGAAAGCACGGAAACAGGGCTATTAGAGTAGCAAATATTACTGGAAGCATCTGCTGAGCTGCTTAGTATCTGATAAGAATTATCATAATCATTTTTAACTGACCCATTCTGTGAACTTAGTCCCGAAGATGATTTGAAAGTTTCCTCTCTCACAGAAGGCATGTCACTAAATCCTTCAAGGTTAATATGCTCAAGATCAATTACAAGTACGGAAAGATCGATATTCTCCAATATGTATGCAACAAGTTCCTTAGGGGAACAATGAGAGCATATAAGGTCCACTGCTTCAGGACTTATCTGGTAGCCTTCTTCAATAAAGACAGTTAAAACATCAATTTCATTCATAATAATAGCAGGTTAAAATGTGGGATCATATTACAATAAAATAACTTACAAAATGATTTTAAACCGTAAACATTTTATTTTTTGCAAATATACTCCTTAACTAATAAATACATTTTTCATTTGGCCAGAATATAGGTAAAAATAATGAACTTAAAAGACACTTTTCGTAATTTCAAAGAAAGTGATAACTTCTTTGTTTCACTTGCTAGGGACATTCTAACTGTCTTGTTAGCCGTATTGATATTTGCATCTTTCTCTCAAGTGGTCTTTGGGATGTGGACTCCTATGGTCGCTGTAGAATCAGGAAGCATGGAACCACACATGAATATCGGGGATATAATTTTTATCCAGAATATTGATCGAACAGAAATTATAACATATGAAGATGGAATGGATAACTACACATCATTTGTCTATTTCGGAGATGTAATATTATACAAGCCCTATGGACAGGAAGGTGTGACTCCTATTATTCACAGAGCAATGTATTATGTCGAAAAGGGAGACACTATGTGGGAAGGAGGACCTGTTGCACCTCACGCCGGATATATTACAAAAGGTGACAATAAAGTAACGAACAAGTACTATGATCAACAGGGACAGGTAAGTTACCAGATGCCTGTTAAAGAAGAATGGGTTATAGGCATCGCACGTTATAGAATTCCGTATCTGGGATATCTGCGTTTGATGATTCCAAGCTTCTAAAATTTTAAAGATGCAGTTGAGTTGTGAGGACGGGCTTGAAAGATTCTAGTGGTTTGAGCCTGTAATCCTCAAACAATACTTTTCTTGTGTTGTTTATAGGAACGCTCAATACTATTTCTTTTGTTCTTCCATACCTGCCTTTACTTACCACAACCGCATTTACTATGCCAAGCATATCAAGTTCTGACATCAGGTCTGTCACCCTGCGTTGTGTAAGGATGTCCATATCAACCTGCAAACATAACTGACGATATACGTTGTACACTTCACCTGTTGTTACATTCTTATAACCATTATTTCTTAGTACCATTACACTGTAAAGCGTAAGTTTTGACTGCGTTGGAAGAGTACGTACGACTTCAACTACACGATCAACCTCAATTTTTTCCTGGGCACCTTTTACATGTTGCTCTTCAACACGAGATTTGCTGTCTCTTTCTGCAATTTCACCGGAAACCCTTAGCAGATCAAGAGCGCGTCGTGCATCACCATGTTCCTGAGCCGCAAAAGCAGCACATAAGGGAATTACCATGTCATCAAGAGCATCAGGTTTGTAAGCAATTTTGGCTCTTTCATGGAGAATATCACTGATCTGATCAGCATCATAAGGCGGGAAAATAATTTCTTCTTCACCAAGTGAGCTTTTGACCCTGGGATCCAAGAATTCAGTAAATTTAAGATCGTTTGAAACTCCGATCATACTAACCTTTGAGTTTTTTAGATCTGTGTTAATTCTTGAAAGATTATATAGAACATCATCGCCTTTCTTGATCAGTTTATCAATTTCATCCAGAATTATAATGACAATTTGTTTTTCAAGATCAATTGTTTGTTTGAATTTAAAAAATACCTGATCTGTTGGCCAACCAGTCATTGGAACATCTTCTCCAAACTGTCGTGTGAGATTTGCAAGAAGACGATATTGAGTATCAATCACTTCACAGTTAAGGTAAATAACTTTACAGGAAAGACCAAGTGATTCACCTTTTCTTTCCAGTTCAATTCCAACGTTTCTGGTAACGGCTGTTTTACCTGTACCGGTCTTTCCATAAATAAGGATATTAGAAGGTGTATCTCCTCTAAGTGCTGAAACAAGAATTGAAGCAAGACTGTTGATCTGAACATCGCGATGAACAAGTGAATCAGGAGTGTATGAGTGTCTTAAAACCTCTTTATTTTTGAAAATAGGTTCATTTTCCAAGAGTTCCTGGAAAAGACCGTCTAATGATTTATTTTTCATTTACTTATTTCACCCTATCCTAAAAATTTAAAGATTTTATAACGCATCTATTTAGAAAGAAACGATCAAAGATGTGATTGGTTTTATTGCCATATTCCAAACGCTACATTGGAAGGAGAGGTTATTAATGTTTATGGTTTAAACCCCTTTGTTTCAACTGGAACTTGGTATAAAAAAGATATGGGCTCAAAGAATCAGTATGTACAAAAACATATGAAAAAATTTAATTCGTGCTGTATATAAGCAATTACGTTTCTCATGGAACTAAACCCCTTTGTTTCAACTGGAGAGTTTATAAAGAACTGTAACCCTATGATTTCAACTGGAGTAGAAAAAAAAGATGAGAACTATCTTTTTAAAATATAGAAAAAAAGATTTCGGTGTTACTATCTAAACAATCATATATATAATTGTCTCTCAAAAAAATGAGTTTTTGATACAAAATAGATTTTTGACCTTTTTTTATGTATGTTCCAGTTGAAACAATGGGGTAGCACATATGAGTATACTTTTTAAGAATGTGTAAGCTAATTACAAGTTGATCGAATCAAATATTTAGAAGTTCCATTTGAAACTGAGGGATAGATTAATAAATCAGATTAATATATTTAAGAAACAAATTTTTAGCTTTTATTTTTGTAGTCTAGATAGAATAACTATCCTAAGAAAATTAATCTTTAAACAATTTCAACAACATTCTCTAATCAATATTATCACAATTCTTTTAAGCATCTTCTATTATTCATGTAGTGAATGAAAGAAACCGGTCTATCTGAAGAGGAAATAAGAAATATTTTAAACGATTCAAAAGAACAAGATCTCAAATATGAACACGTACTAAGTTCCATGTGTAGTTACCCACATAGAATAGCTGTGCAGGCTCATATGCAGTTCATAGAATCAAATATGGGTGATTTCGGTCTTTTTCAAGGTACTTACAATTTGGAAAAAGAAGTACTTAGTATGTTAAGTCATCTTTTGCATCATCCAGATGCATCAGGTTATACAACTACAGGTGGAACTGAATCCAATATCCAGGCCATACGTTCTATGCGGAACCTTTTCCTTCAGAGATCAAGCTGCGATAAACCAAATCTTATTGTCCCGGATTCAGCTCATTTTTCTTTCGATAAAGTATCTGACATTCTTGATGTAGAACTAAGAAAAGCCAGTCTTGACGAAGATCTGAGAGTATCTGTTGACTCAGTTAAATCCCTTATAGATGAGAATACCATAGGTCTTGTTGGAATAGCAGGCTCAACGGAATTTGGTCAGGTCGATCCCATTGATAAACTCTCTGAAATTGCACTAAAAAATAATCTTTTTCTGCATATTGATGCTGCATTTGGTGGTTTTGTACTTCCATTTCTCGAGGAAGCATATGAATTTGATTTTGAATTGCAAGGTGTAACATCGATTGCGATCGATCCACATAAAATGGGTCTGAGTACAATACCATCCGGTGTTCTTCTGTTCAGAAGTTCTGATTTTCTTGAAAGTCTCAAGGCAGATACTCCTTATCTGACAGTTTCGACCCAATACACTCTTACAGGAACCAGAAGTGGAGCTGCTGTTGCAGCAACATATGCGGTTATGAATTTTCTGGGAAAAGAGGGTTACAGAAAAATAGTTGCGCAATGTATGGAATTAACCCATTATCTTTTGAAAAAGCTTGCAGACATCGATGTCCATTCATTAATAGAACCTGTAATGAATGTAGTTGCACTGGAAGTTCCAAAACCGGATATTATCAGAAGCAAGCTGGCAAAAGAATTCAACTGGCAGGTTTCGATAACCCAGAATCCTCATGGTTTACGTCTTGTGATAATGCCCCATGTAACTTTTGAAATGATAGATTCTTTTGTGCAGGACCTAAAACAGGTTCTTCAGACGATCTAATCTGCTTGAAATTTAAACTAAAAACCAGAATCAGATATTTGAAAAATAAGAATTTGAGGGGATGAGGCTAGATGGCACCTGGCCTTGAAACGTGTAAGGCGTGTGTTCATCTTGCCTGTCTTAAGCTATAATAGGTAATTTTTACATATACTCTTGAGCCAAGCAGGGTGAAAGTATTCAATAGTATTATTCTATGCTTTTGACTTCACATAAAAATTAGATAGAGATAAATATGAAAGCATCCAACATATTGGCATGAGTACTTCACTGAAGATTGGAAGCATTATGGGAATACCTATTAAGCTTCATATTACTTTCTTGCTGATCCTTCCAGTTTTTGCTTTTGTTTTTGCTACAAATCCACAGCCCTATGGTTTTGCGGATGTTGGCTCAACAACTGAAGTTTATGCTCTATCCTTTTTAACAACAATATTGCTATTTACTTGTATTCTCCTCCATGAACTGGGGCATTCTTATGTAGCTAAAAGTTATGGTGTTAAGATCAAGGATATAACCTTGTTGTTGTTTGGTGGCGTAGCTTCCATGGAAGAGATTCCAAGGGACCCTTCCCAGGAATTTAAAATGGCATTTGCAGGACCATTTGTAAGCCTTGTCATAGGTTTTGGTCTTCTTGCATTGCACATAACGGCAATTTCATTCATACCAGCGTACAGTGCTACTTCAATTTTTCTGATGGTGGGAATCCTGGCTTCTATTAATATAGTACTGGCTCTTTTCAATTTGCTTCCGGCTTTCCCCATGGATGGGGGAAGGCTTCTGCGCGCCTGGTATGCAAAAAGAATGAGCTATGTAAAAGCAACTCAATATGCTGCCTACATTGGTAAGATGTTCGCTTTTCTTATGGGTATCATTGGTCTGTTCTCAAATGCATGGCTTATTTTGATAGCCTTTTTCGTTTACATCGGTGCCTCAGAAGAGGAAAAACAAACAACTGTGACAGTAAGTCTTGAGAAGTACAAGGTTGAAGATCTGATGTCAAAGGAAGTGGTTTCCGTTCCCCCTGAAATGACAGTAGAGGACCTCTCACATTTCATGTTCGAAAAAAAACACCTGGGATATCCTGTAATTAAAGGCAATTCTTTAAAAGGGATTGTAACCTTTACAGACATACGTAATGTTCCTGCCCATGAGCGCTATGCAACCCTTGTATCCGATGTCATGACAAAGGATGTGATCTCATTACCATTAAGTGCCAATGCAGCAGAAGCCTTCAAAATAATGACCATGAATAATATCGGACGTGTCCTGATAATAGAAAATGATGCTGTAAAAGGTATTCTTTCAAGGACAGACCTGGTACGGTCGTTGACCTTATTGAACGAGTAGTCTTAAAAGAGGATCTACATTGAAAAATGATAATTTGAGTGATTCACAGGAAAATGTTTCCACCTACAATTACAATACCAGTGGCGGTAATTTGTACTCGGAAAAGGATTCTGGAGAATCATCATTTTCAAGCTCAGGCCCAACTGAGATCGAAGTGATAAAAGAATTCATAGAGCCTGAAGAAGCAATTTCAGGTTCTGATTCTGAAGATATTAAAAAGCCCACTGAGATTATACTTGTGGGAACAGCCCACGTATCTGAGAAGAGTGTCAGGGAAGTAAATGCGGCTATAGATAGGGAGAAACCGGATATTGTTGCTGTAGAACTTTGCAGGCCCAGATTTGAGTCAATCAAAGGCAATGTTAAAAATAGTGACATACCGATAAAAGAACTTCTTAAAGAAGGAAAAGTCTATTACTACCTTGTACACATGCTGCTGGCTCATATTCAGAAGAAATTCGCTGATGACATGGGTGTGCAACCTGGTGCTGAAATGATAAGTGCCATTGAGGCTGCAGAAGCAAGTGGTGCACAGATCCTCCTTATCGACAGGGAAGTACAGATTACTTTGCAGCGTTTCTGGAGCAAGATGGGTTTCATTGAGAAACTGAAGATGCTTGCAGGCCTTATAGCTGCAGTTCTTGGTATAGGTGGTACAAAGGATATAGATATTGAAAATATCACTAACCAGGATATGGTTACCATGCTTGTGGATGAGTTCAGGGAATCATCACCCAACGCCGTGAAAGTCCTTATCGATGAAAGGGACGCATACATGGCTAACAATCTTATAAGGGCTGCTGCAAGTGGCAATAAAAAGATAGTTGCTGTTGTAGGTGCGGGCCACAGGGCAGGTATCCAGCGCTATCTTGAGAATCCCAAAAGCATCCCGACTGCCAACTATGCAGTAGAAGCTAAAAAAAAGCGTTTTAGCATCATGAAATTGTTCGGAGTTGCAGTTGTAGCTATTGCTCTTGGGACCTTTGCACTGCTAATTTTATCAGGAGTTTCTCTTGAGAGCCTTGCTATTGCTTTTGCATGGTGGTTCGTCATAAACGGAGTGCTCAGCGCCGCCGGAGCGGTCCTTGCAAGAGGACATCCATATTCTGTTCTTACCGCATTCTCTGTTGCATGGCTAACATCTTTAAACCCCATGATGGCAGCAGGATGGTTTGCAGGACTTGTAGAAGCCAAATACCGAAAACCTACTACAGATGATTTCAAAGAACTGGTTGAGATCGAGACCACAGAAGACATGATGCAGAACAATCTTTTCCGCGTGGTACTGGTGGCAGCTCTGGCAAACCTTGGTAGTATTATTGGGACAATTGTTGGTATACCTGTCGTGCTTCGAGTTACAGGAATCAATCCAGTAGTAGAGATAGGTATTGTTATCAACACTGTATGGAGTATGGTGTTAACAGCCCTTGGAATGGGATAAACCTTAGTTCTTAAATCTCAATCCACTTTTTTTTGGATACGTGCACTCAATTATTTTTTTTAATACTCATTTCCTTGAACTTGTCTGCAAGCCGGTAGGATATGTCAGAAAGATAAGCGGCTCCCCATGTAGCTGCAAGGATAGCTCCCAGCAGATCGAAGAGGAGGTCTACCATGGTATCGTGGATGCCGTGTTGAGCCAGTATTGCTTCGTAACCAAGTTCTGATGTCAGTTCATCGCTAATGAATTCGATTATTTCCCAGAGCACTCCGGTTGCAAGCACGAACAGCAGGATTAAAAGGAACAGCACTTTAGGTGGTATATAGATCTCATCCACATAGATGTCAATAGCCCTTATAATTGTGTATCCGCCGGCTGCCACAACACTGGCTGAAAGGGCGTGGGTGATATTGTCCCATCTTGCGATATTGTCATAGAATACAAATGTCCCCATTAAATGCAAAAAAACGGCAAGGGTGATCCATAAAGCCAATCCGGTATCATATTTAATATTATATTTACGTGTGATAAGATACGGAATAAACGTGATGATCAAGCCTGTAGCTGCATTCACAGAAGTGGACAGGTCTTTTAAAAGTATTCCCGCTATCAGCAATATGACCAGACCTGCATGCATTGCCCTTGTTGCAAGCTTTTGTTTTTCATCAGATATCCTAAATAGCTTACGGATAGGTGCAGGTGGCCTGGAAACTGGATGGGCAACTTTCTCAACAGATCCTTTTGGAGGTAAACTTATAATGCCAAAATTCCGGGGAGATCTTAGATACAAGCCAAAAAGAAGCCCTGCAACAATACCGGATATGGTGGCATAGATGAACTCATACATCACAGCATCATTAATGGCATCGTCTGATCTGCCGTCAAGAAGATAACTGGTACCCAAATTCATGTCTAAAAACCATTGAAGCAGATGCCACAGGCCTGAGATTGCAAGTGTTGTGATAATTACCAGGACTATGGCAAATTTGTAATTCATTTTTACAGTAGTGAACCAGTTGATCTCAGCTACCAGTAACAGAGCGATGGTAGCTACAGAAAGATAGAATGGTATGCTGGTGGAAAAGAAATAATAAGCTGTCGTACTTCCGACAATGGGTATGATCGCAATTAATATGAAATACCACGAAGGCATCACCGAGGGCTTGCGCATTATAATTGCAGGCGCTATTATTATGCAGATCACAAAAGCAATAAGTATGGTCCACATGAACCTGCCGTAAATAAAATTCCCGATACACAGCAGTGAAAGCAGCAACACCATTGACCAACCAGCAAGTGCATTAAGAGCTGTGTTCCTTAGAAGTTTGCTGAGTTTGTCTATTGGTTCCATTGTGTTTCTTTTGAGTACTATCTCAGGCAAATGTAATTAATTTATCTATTCTTCTGGTGCTCAAAATCGATAATGGGTGTTGGTCTCAGATAATCCTGCATTCCTGTCATATATGTCAACTATTTGTAGTAATCCATATCATATAAGAAAAACTGCACGGATAAAGAGGAAATCAAAAAACTTTAGTTGGATTATGTGGCCACAAAATATATATGGTATATGACTAAAGTTTAGTACAAAGTTTAAGATAATCCTCACTTTTTACTGAGTCTATAGGACAAACAAATGCTATACTTGAATTCTCATTCAAGAGAAGTAAAATGAGGATTATTTGGAGAACCTGGGAATGATATCGACTTGAAATAACAAGCAAAGGTCACTAAGATAGAGGAAGATAAGATGCAAAAAAGAGATATCTCCGCAATTGTAGTCGTCTTTATATTATTGGCAACTGTTTTTCTGATATATTTGATTCAGCCAAATATTACAAATCCTGCTAGCAACGAAAATGGCACTGCAGGCTTTTTAATCAAGAACCATGATAACATGAACCATACTATAACAGTGAAACTACTCGATAGCGAAAACGTCTCTAAATTCAATCAGACATATGATATCGCTCCGGGTGAAAGAATCAAACCGAACCCGGTGAAGCTTAAAAAAGCTACTTACACATACGAAGTCATTCTAGACAACAACATAACAAAAAGACAGATTACAGGTGAATACCCTGAAGATCTGAGCTTAGAGTTTCTGTTCATTGATATTAACGAATATCCGGAAGAAGCATTGAAACTCTCTATGACTATTGCATAAAATCTACAATCTATTAAAGGAATTTTCTCATGACCAATAAATTCAATATTTTTTTAATCTTCTTAATTGTTGCAGGGTTTCTGGGAATAGCTGCCTATCTTATTCAGGTGAATTACTTCGACGCTGGGCAAGGAATCGCTCATATAGATTACGTAATTAATGTCTCTGATGATAGAGAACTGGTTGGAGAGCTGCCAGTGATGTATTCATTGGTAAGGTGACCAAGCAGGCTGGCACGTCAACAGAACCACATCTGCAAATTCATTTCAGTGTTGAGGTCATAGAAACGATAAAAGATAATGCTACTGGAAACGTCATCGTAAACCAGTTCGGTGGCTATGATACAGTGTTTGTCTGGAAGTATCTGGTCCTTGGGGAAGAAGATGAACTGCTCCAACCAGGAGGAACATATCTTTTTGATACCAAAGGAAACGATGAAAAAGGATACACTTTTGTTCCTGTATATGGCAATCTGCCAATCAAAGACCAAGAAGGTTATCAGCAGAAGAAGGTAAGATTTCAAAAAGCATATTCACAAGAGATCCTTTTGAGTATCCATAATTCCTACAATTTAAGAAAAACTGCACGGATAAAGAGGAATTTGATGAGATATTTAAAATTAGAATAATTGTTTCTGGTAAAGCAATACTAAATGGCCATATACAATTTATAAAAACAAAATTATTCCATCATGTTTTGAGAAATGTTTTCAGGTCTTAATCCAAAGCCTAGCAGCTAGTACCATATATTCAGATTAAGAAACAACCCCCATTCTGGAAGCATTTTTCATGTAGTGTTTCCCGGTCCTTATCCTGTTTATTATCGGAGGAACATTGAATATATATTCGTTCTTTTCACTCAAGTAACCATTTCCATACAGGCTTCACAAAGATTGTTCTTTCCTCTATTTCTATAAGATTTTCGGTATCCTTGGTAAGTATAACCCCTTCATGCAGATCATATGTTCTCATTGCTTCCAGTAGGCCATCAAGTTCACGTTTTTTGTTATGCAAATTAAGTTCCTTTGTTACTTGTATAGCATCCGTTATCTTGTTGTCCACTTTTATCAGAAAATCACACTCATATGTCCCTTTGTGATAGTATACTTCATTTTGTCGTCTGATAAGTTCTATGAATACCATGTTCTCAAGCAGTCTGCCATAATTCTCTGAGAACTTGAAAGATACAGCATTGATCAAACCTGTATCAAGGCAATAGATCTTCTTTGGATTTGCAAGTTGTTTCCTGAGGGAGAAGTCGAATTTGTTGATAGAATATAGTAGGTATGAGTCTTCTGCATAGCTCAGATACTCTTTAACAGTATCTGCTGATATTTCCAGGACATTTGCCATGCTCTTATATGAAAAAGGTTTACCGATATTTGAAATGACGAAATAGAGCAGGTTTATTACGTCTCTGTTATTCCTTAATTTATGGGGAAAAATAATATCTTTCAGATATATAGTTTCATAATAGTTCTTCAAAAGCTCTTCTTTTATCTCACTGTCTTTCTCCAGCGATATTCTGGGGAATGCCCCATGCCTGAGATATTCTTCAAACTCCAGTTTTTTTTCGGTTGAAGTCGGTTTTTTCATTCCTTTAAAATCCAGATATTCTTTGAAAGTTAATGGAAAAATAGTTAAAACAAGATATCTCCCCGAGAGTCGCGTGATGGTAGTCTTTTTAAGTAAAGATGAGGTAGAACCTGTCAATACAAATTTCAAGCGTTTGTCAGTATCGTATAGTGTTTTCAGTGTCTGGGTCCAGTATTTAAAGTTCTGGACCTCATCAAGGAAAATATAATACTTTTCTTTTTTCGTTGATACAATATATTCATCAATAATGCCGGAAAGAAGATCAGCGCGTTCTGCCTGGCTTTGGAACACGGGTTCGTCAAGGTTCAAGTACAGTATCGATTCCATCTCTTTTTCAGATAGTTCAAGATCGCTGATCAACTGATATATAAGAGTTGACTTGCCCGTCCTTCTCGCACCGAGTATGAGCACTATCTCTTCAGTATCTAGATATGTGGATAAGCGTGGATAATATTGGAGACGATCAATACCTGTACTGTAACTTTTTCCAAACCACCATGGATTCTGCTTTTCCAGTACATCCTCTATTATTCGTTCCATGTATCTTACTTGTCTTTCAATCTAAATATAATCATCGATTATAATCGTCGATATACTATTTTTTTGTAGATTATAATCTGTGATTTACTGAATTATTTCTAATCATGACTGGTGATCTTAACGGACAATGAACTCTGTGAACATTAATTTAAAGATTGTCAGGTGAAAAGATACTTTCAGAGATATGAGGTGTCACTTTTAAGCAGCTCATGTTGTGCAAACTCATGAGATAGAAATATCCTGAAAGATCTTTTCAAGTCGAAATACTATTATTTCTATTAAACTCTATGGCCCTATTATCCAATTAACCATTAATCCAAAAATATTTAGTTATGTTTTAGTTGGACGATAAGGCCATAAAACGTTAATAAAGTCAAGTATAATTGTCTTACAATACATTGTGATAATATGTAATGGAGTTCAAACTGAATTTTCAGAGTCTGCTTGAACTCCAGAATGCCCGAAGGCAAGATAATATTGGCTTTGATGATGTTTAAAGTTTGTGTGGTCTTGCCTCAGGAGCGAACTAAACGAGGTAAAGAAAGAATGAAGACATTAAAAAATACATTTGTTCTATTACTTGTTGCACTAATGATAATATCTGCATCAAGTATTGCTTTAGCAGGGGCAAATGATAACAAAAGTAGTGTACTAAGCATAGAAGACGGAAAAGAAATTGCATTATTTTATACAATAGAACTATCAAATACAATTTCTGAGCTTGCTGACTGGAATGGTGCTTCTGTCGAGCACGAAATTACATACTATGATTTCGATGGCGACATAACAGCATATGCATTTGATGTTATTAAAAATGATAAGTATCAAGGATATATTTTAATTTCTGCAACAAAAGATAATTATCCAATACTTGAATTTTCAAAAGGAAAACTAGCGCAGATGAGTTCCGAAAAAGAAGAGATAGCCAAAAATCTCGCAATAAAATATGCCACCAGAAACAATTTAACAGTGGATACTGTTGAAAGTGTACCTGTTTATGGAAGTGCAACATTTTATTACACAGGATACAAAGCGAATGATAAAGTGAATAAAACAGATAAGCAAATTTTTGTGGACGTTGTCACACAGGAAGTAATAGATTTATCTGAGATTAAACATTCGGAGACGAAATTGGATTCTGCTAAATCATTAAAAATGCAGAATATTCAGGCTTCTTGGACTGACCTTGAATCAAGAATGAGCGAAAATACAGTATCAAATTCATCATCGGTAAGTATATCAAGTTTAGGATATATTTATGATGTACCATATGAACTTGCTAATGTTGCTGGGTGTTCACCAGCGGCAGGTGCTATGGTTCTTGAATATTGGTATGGACAGGGATATTCATCATTCCCCTCTGGAAATACTTTGATTAATGAGTTAGCAGATGCTATGGGTACAGTAGACTATAAAACCGATATAGATGATGTTGATGACGGTATTCAAGAAGTTTGTCGTGATCACAACTATTACAATTTTAATGCCCAAAATGATGCCAGTTTTGATATCTATGATGTAGCAGATGAAATTGATGAAAGCAGACCATTCGTATTAAATATGCATGAGGGTAGGGTAGGAAGTGGTTATACCAACCCCTATGGGAATCATTCAGTTACATGTGTAGGATATTCTAACAGTGTTACTGATTATTTATTCCTACACGATGGATGGGATGACGATAATCATCATTATATAACTTTTGGAAATTGGGATTGGGCTGTAGCAACTTGGGTGAGACCTTAAATCTCTCCCTTTTTAGAACAAAAGGAGAAATATGTCATGGTAAAACAAGGCAAAACAGTAATTTTGCTGTGCATATTACTTTTATCTTTATTTGCAGTTCTATATTTAAGTTCAGATAATATGAATAGCAACATTGAAGAAGATTCTGAAAGCAATTTTACTACTGACCCCACTCCTCCTGAAATTATGCTTTATTGGTACATTCCACATGATCTAAGAGATTATACTCTTGATCAATCAATGTATTTCCCTTCAATCTCCATATACTCAGATTCAGTAAACTACACTAGAAGAACCATGATGACAGTATGGTACTTTGATAATTATGACGATCTGAAAATTGGTGAGCAGGAGTTATACAATTATCTGGAAGAACACGGAAAGCTACAAGATGATACAGTAGACATTACTGAGAAGCTTGAAGAAGTAGGTAATGATAATACTATATTTGGTCCAACCGAGCTTAATGTAAGTCTCTATGAAAGTAATGAAACATCAGGATATTTTGCAGTCATCATTGAGCCATTTAGAGAAAATCAAAGCGAATATTACCTGATATATTATGGCACAAATGGAAAACCAATCGACGAAGAAAATGAAACGATTAAAAAACTTATTTCAAAGGAATACTCAATGGTAAATAAAAACGGATATGTCAGAGGCTTGCAGAGCTATAGATAACCTGACATTTATATTTTGGTTCTGTAGAAATCCTCATATTTACGGTGCAAACAACAATATCTGATTCTTTTGAATGCACTTGGTGATATTGATAATATTTATCAAATAGAGTCAATACATGATGATTTAGATAGGGTTTCTACAGAGCCAAAATATGATCTTTTTTATAATATATTTAAAACCATTGAATTAATTAATACAATAATACATCTATTTCCTCATAATTTTATTCAGTTGTGATTAAATGATAAAAATAACAAAAGTTGTATTTATGATGGCACTAACTGTATTCTTACTATCAGGGTATTCAAATGCTGATGCCAATGAAACAATAAACGTAGATGAACTTGCAATAAACGTAGATGAACTTGCTCTACCGGATTTTGGCCCTCATATTTTTGAAGAGATTCAAAATGAATCATGGTTAATAGAGTCACGAGGAACAATTCCAATTATAACTGACAATAAAGAAAAACTTGAATGGGCTGATAAAGTTACTCAATGTACAATGGCTCTCCAGGATGAAATGGATAAGTACCTTTATGATGGAAGTCCGCTTCTTAGTTTTGGAGGAGTTACAATTGATGGATATGTGTTAGTTGGGTTTAATTCAGCAACACCTGATAAAGTAAATGATACTTTAATTGATGAGATATATAGTTTAATAGACACTCAATGTAAAAAAGAAGGAATAAATGATGTGCCTGTTGTTTTTACGTGGGCTGAAAAGGACATAGAAGAAACTCCTGGTTTTACTTCAATTATGCTCATTTTATGCATATTGGTATTGACTAGAATAAGAAGGTAATTTTTATCTTACCTTCTTCACTTAATTAAGAGGTTTTAATCTTCATTATGCTGTCAGAAAACTATCTTCACAGTATTTATCTCTGAATTCAATTACAAAAGAACTCTTTGAAGAAATTATAAATAATATCGACTTGAAATAACAAACAAAGGTTACTAAGGTAGAGGAAGATAAGATGCAAAAAAGAGATATCTCCGCAATTGTAGTCGTCTCTGTATTATTGGCAATTATTTTTCTGATATATTTGATTCAGCCGAATATTACAAATCCTGCTAGCAACGAAAATGGCACTGCAGGCTTTTTTATAGACAACCATGATAACGTGAACCATACCATAACAGTGAAACTACTCGATAGCGAAAACATCTCTAAATTCGATCAGAGATATGATATCGCTCCAGGTGAAAGAATCAGGCCGACCCCGGTGAAGCTTAAAAAAGCTACTTACACATACGAAGTCACTCTAGACAACAACATAACTAAAAGACAGATTACAGGTGAATACCCTGAAGATCTGAGATTAGAGTTTTTGTTCATTGATATTAACGAATATCCAGAAGAAGCATTGGAACTCTCTATGACTATTGAATGAATTTTGATAACATTCGTAAGCAAGCTTTTTTAAAACAATCTGGTGAAAAGATACTTTCAGAGATATAGGGAGCCACTTTTAATAAGCTCCTATTGTGCAAACTCATGAGATAGAAATATCCTGAAAGATCTTTTCAAGTCTAAATATTATTATTTCTATAAAGGCTCTATGGCCCTATTATCCAATTAACCGTTAATCCAAAAATATTTAGTTATGCTTCAGTTGGACGATAGGGCCATAAAACATTTATATAAACAGCAATAATTTCTTTTATAACATCATGAAGATGTTAAGGGGTTCAGTTTGACCTAGCAGCGATGGCTGAACCCCCTGCCCTGAGGCAGAGTTAAATTTGCAGTTTACACTATATAAGAATAGCTTTGCTCTCAAAGAAAATTACATAATAGAGGAAAATACATGAAAACCAAAAAAATAAAAATTGCAACGTTGACTCTAATTGCGATGTTTGTTGTAACCATGGCGTTTGTACCGGCTGCTATGGGCCAGAAAAACGATTTTAGTCTGGAAAAAGAATATGGTGAACTTTTCCTGAAAAATATGGGCCAATCAGAGAAATTGATTAAGCCAATTCCATTGAACAACATAAATGGTGATTTGGAAGCGGTATCTTTTTCCATAAAAAATGGTGGCTACATAATTATTAATGTAAATGACCTTTCTGTTCCTGAATTTTCGTTAGAGAACAATTCGCCGTTTAATGACCGTACCAAGACATATGTCTATAATGGTCCTCTTGCCTACATGGAAGAAAACCAAGGAAAATTATTCCAGATAAGAATAGGAGATAGGTCAGATGAAGCAGTAATTCCTAAACACATTTATGCAGTTGAAAGTGTGGATAAAGATAAAAAACTTGTAGATCTAAAAACCTTGGACAGTAGAGTAAGCGTACTATCTGTCAATTATGGATCCTCATTGGATTATTCATTAAAAGAATGGATAGCCACAACCACTTATAATTGTGGACCCACAGCGGCTGCTATAACTTTGGACTATTTTGATGATCACCACAACAATGCTTTTATTCCGTCACAATACGAATCCCAAAGTGCTCTGTTTCCTTTTTTAACTCCAGACTACATCCCAAACGATGCGACTTTGCCACAAATGGAGCAAGGGCTTTTTGATATTTTATTTGATCATGGCCTCACCAGCAGTTATGACACAGAACGTAAAGACAATGTTGATTACAACAAGATAATGTCCCTTATTGACTCTGACAAACCTTCAATTGTTAGTTTAGATAATCATCCTACCTATTATGATCATTGGGTAGTAGTACATGGATACTATGTCCAAACTGTTCCATGGGTCATTCCGCATTATTATATCGTAGTCAATGATGGGTGGGGAAACAATAATGTCAATATCTTGGTAGACAGCTACGTTGACGAGATGGTGTATATTGAGTAAATCAAAAGGTTAGAGAGATGGTAAAAACTATCTCTCAATTATTTTATTTAAGAATCACTATTTTATATTGATTGTAGAATAAAACAATTCGAGCTTGAGTGATATTTATGGGTAAAATAGGATATTTTTTAGTTTTAGCCTTTTTAGTAATGGGGGTGGTCAGTTTCATACAGTACATTCAGTATGAATCTGGAATAAATGGGATCGAAGAAGGTCCGAAGACCCTTAGTGTTAATGCTAATGGCAGTCTGGAGATGATAAATGGTAGCTATTCTGATATAACCAAAATATTCATCCGGAATGGATTCAACGGTGATTTAATTGAAATAAGCAATAAGGCCGAAATAAGTGCTTTGACAAAGCATATCTCCAGATTTTCATATGCAGAGAATTCTTCCCTTGAAGGGATTAAAAGCTGTGGTTATTCAATCGAACTCTACGATAAAAGTCACCTGATATCAACTTTTACTATTAGGAATATTAGGAATAGTTATCATGTTAAGATTGATGGTGTCTTTTACACTCCTGATGAACCGGGAATTGAAAGCTACGTATCTGATAGATACCCTGAGTGGTTTTAGTGATATAACCGGAAAATTGATCATAAACAAGCTATATTTTGTCGATTTGGCACATCTAAAAAATACAATACAAGGGTAGTATTTTCAAACTGAAAGAATTCAACATCATCAGGTTAATGAATAGCTTTTTATCATGTTGATAGGCTTTAATTTCTACTTTTCATTTGAATCAATATCGACTTGAAATAACAAACAAAGGTTACTAAGGTAGAGGAAGATAAATGCAAAAAAATACATCTCCATGATTACAGTCATCTCTATATTACTGGCAATTGTTTTTCTGATATATTTGATTCAGCCAAATATTACAAATTCTGTTAGCAACGAAAATGGCACTGCAGCCTTTTTTATTGGCAACCATGATAACGTGAACCATAGCATAACAGTGAAACTACTCGATAGCGAAAACGTCTCTAAATTCAATCAGACATATGATATCGCTCCAGGTGAAAGAATCAGGCCGACCCCGGTGAATCTTAAAAAAGCTACTTACACATACGAAGTCACTCTAGACAACAACATAACAAAAAGACAGATTACAGGTGAATACCCTGAAGATCTGAGCTTAGAGTTTTTATTCATCGAAATTAACGAATATCCGGAAGAAGCATTGCAACTCTCTCTGACTATTGAATGAATTTTGATAACATTCGTAAGCAAGATTTTTTAAAACAAACAATCTAAATTTTTAAAACAGCCAGATGAAAAGATACTTTCAGAGATATGAGGAGCTATTTTTAAGAAGCTCCTGTTGTGCAAACTCATGAGATAGAAATATCCTGAAAGATCTTTTCAAGTCGAAATACTATTATTTCTATTAAGACTCTATGGCCCTATTATCCAATTAACCATTAATCCAAAAATATTTAGTTATGTTTCAGTTGGACGATAGGGCCATAAAACGTTAATAAAGTCAAGTATAATTGTCTTACGTTACATTGTGATAATGTGTAATGGAGTTCAAACTGAATTTTCAGAGTCTGCTTGAACTCCAGAATGCCC
>Ga0265295_1001700_pt1 | contig 37629 bp, 29 predicted proteins | sample Munlansysbiofilm_FD_192503 | JGI IMG/M metagenome (GOLD analysis project Ga0265295, IMG submission 192503) | Leachate microbial communities from a municipal landfill in Southern Ontario, Canada - Methane capture system biofilm | ecosystem: Engineered > Solid waste > Landfill > Unclassified ... | reverse complement strand
TAACTACAAAGGTTTTGATCCTACTAGCTCTGCTAGTATATTATGTCAAGATAATGTTACTAGAACTAAACCACGTATTTGTGGACATAGAGATGTGAATCCTGGTGGTACTACTTGCCCTGGGAATGCATTATATGCTTTATTACCTTCATTAAGGACAAATACTAAACAAATAATAGAAGCCTGTAACACTTCACCAACAGCTCCTACAAATTTAACTACTACATTACTAGGTTGTCCGGATAATGAAGTGAAATTTTCGTGGCAAAATTCTGGTACTGGTTGGTATATACAAGTATCTACTAATTCGTCGTTCCCCCAAACTAGTTCATATATTAAATGGATCTCAGGGTTAACTACTTATACTGGACCTACAGGCTTCGTCTTACAATCTGACGGCGCCACACCTTTAGCATTTCAATCTGCTACAACATATTATTGGAGAATATATTATGGTGGGGGTAATTATACAAGTACTCACTCTTTTACTACTTTATCATGTTCATCTGTACCTGCTAATTTGTCAGCTACAGTATTGGGATGTCCAGATAATGAAATAAAATTTCAATGGCAAAATTCTGGTACTGGCTGGTATATACAAGTGTCTACTAATTCGTCATTCCCTCAAACTAGTTCATATATTAAATGGGTCTCAGGGTTAACTACATATACTGGACCTGCTGGTTTTGTCTTACAATCTGATAATGCTACTCCATTAGGTTCATTTTTATCAAATACTTTATATTATTGGAGAATATATTATGGTGGAGGTAATTATACTACTACAAAAACCTTTACAACTCCTAATTGTAATCCACCTAACGTAACATTAAATGCTACCCCATCGTCTATATGTAGTGGACAGAGTGCTACATTGACAGCTAGTGGAGCAAACACTTACAGTTGGTCACACAGTCTGGGTAGTGGAGCTAGCAAAACTGTAACACCTACAACTACAACGACATACACAGTCACTGGTACTGGATCAAATAATGCTACTAATTCTGCATTAATTTTAATTACTGTCAATGATTGTTCGAGTACTCAACCTACTAATCTGACCACTACATTATTAGGTTGTCCAGATAATGAAGTACAATTCTCTTGGCAAAATTCTGGTACTGGCTGGTATATACAAGTGTCTACTAATTCGTCATTCCCCCAAACTAGTTCATATATTAAATGGGTCTCAGGGTTAACCACTTACACTGGACCTGCTAGTTTTGTTCTTCAGTCGGATAACATAACACTTTTAGATCATTTTCAAAATAATACATTATATTATTGGAGAATATATTATGGCAATGGTAATTATACAGATACACATTCCTTTACTACGCTAGATTGTGCTCCCATGATACAAGTTACAATAACTGCAGATCCAGAAATTATTTGCAACGGTGAAAGCACTACACTCACAGCTAGTGGAGCTAACACTTATGAATGGTCTCATAATTTGGGTACAAATAATACTATTACAGTATACCCTACAACTACTACCACTTATTCAGTAACAGGTACTTCTGGAAATCAATCAAATTCTGCTAGTATTATTATTACTGTTAATCAAATACCTTCTATTAATATATCAGCCTCTCCTGATGAATTATGCTCAGGTAATTCAACTACTCTGAATGTATCTGGTGCTAATAATTATAATTGGTCTCATGAATTAGGTAATAATTCAACTATAAATGTTTATCCTACTTCATCAACAACATATTCTGTTACTGGAACTATTGACGGATGTTCCTCTTCAGCTAGTGTATTTGTTAATGTAATTCAACCACCTATTGCTGGATCAGCAAATATTAATACTAATATAATTTGTCAAAATAATATGGTTACTTTAACTTTGTCTGATTTTTCAACTAATGATTCTATACAATGGCAAATGTCTAACGATGGAATTAACTGGTTTGATATCCCAAGTGCTAACATTACTCCTTTTAATTATTCTGTCACTACTACTGGTAATGTATACTTTAGAGCACAAGTTTCTAATAACTGCGGTAGTGTCATAAGTAATATTTTAACAATTTTATCCAATCCTATTCCCAATACACCTATTATAACTCAGATCGACAATAATCCTATCATATTACAATCAAATGCTCCTACTGGTAATCAATGGTATAAAAATAATAACACTATCGCAGGAGCGACAAATCAAACATATCTGGTAACTGAAAATGGTACTTATCACACAGTAGTTACTATTAATAATTGCTCATCTTTACCTTCTAATCAGATAACTATTAATAATGCAGGTATAAATGATTATGCTAATGATGAAATATTAGTATATCCTAATCCAGCCCAAGATATTATATATATACAATCTTCTAAACCTATCAATGAAGTTATGATTATTAATAATTTAGGTCAGATAGTAGCTCATTATTCTGAAACTGGCATTATTGATATCAACCAATTAGCTGATGGAGTTTATCAAATTATGATAAAAACTACGGATAATATTAATGTTTTACCTCTATTAATTAATAAGTAATTTTTTTTGAATTTAATATAAAAGAGCCTAGAATTATTATTCTGGGCTCTTTTTGTTTTTTAAATAAATTTGTTTAACAATGCTAATCAATAATAAAACTTAATAATTTAGATTAATTAATTTAACATTAAATCAAAACTTAGTTGAATTTAGATTGTTTTTTGATTTTTCGAAAAAATCAAATTATGTTTTCATTTTATAAATAATTTTTATTTACTTTGCAATAAAGTTGTGGAAAATGAAAATTCGTATAACTCTTTTTGTGTTTGTATTTTCCCTTGTCACAAGCATCTATGCTAATAATCATGAGGATACTATAAATGTAAATGAATCCAATACGCTATCAGTAGACGAGATAATGGATGCGGTTTTTGATCACGTATTAGATGCTTATGAATTTCATATAATTACAATAGGAGAAAAGCATATATCACTTCCATTACCAATTATATTGATCGATGAAGGCAAATTAGTCACTTTTTCATCTGCTAAATTTAATCATGGACATACTTCATATTTAAATTATAAAATAGCTGATAAAGGACCCAAGGAAGGACGTATAGTAAAAATAGATAAAGAAGGTAATATCATAGAAAATGCATCTCTAATAGATATTTCTATTACAAAAAATGCATTTTCACTAATGTTATCTGCTATCATTTTATGTGCTATATTAATACCAATTGGTAATAAATACAAAAAAAATCCAGATAAAGCCCCTAAAGGATTTCAAGCATTGATGGACATGGTATTTGACTTTGTAATAAATGGAATAGCCAAAGACACTTTGCCAAAAAATAAATATTGGAAATATGTTCCATATTTACTAACATTATTTTTATTTATATTACTAAATAATTTGATGGGTATAATACCATTTTTCCCTTTTGGAGCTAATGCTTCAGGTAATATAGCTGTTACTATGACTTTAGCATTGATAGCTTTATTAGTAATTAATTTTAGCGGTAATAAAAATTACTGGAGAGAAATATTTGCAAATCCTCAAGCACCAGCTTGGTTGTATCCCATTTTGATTCCTACAGAGATAATGGGGATGTTTACTAAACCTTTTGCGCTTATGGTGCGACTTTTTGCTAATATCACTGCTGGGCATATTATAATTCTATGCATCGTATCTGTTATTTTTATTATAGGATCTGTATGGATGGCTCCTGTATCTATTTTGTTGGATTTTTTTATGTATTTTATTGAGCTTTTAGTTGCTTTTTTGCAAGCTTATATATTTACTGTATTAACTTCTTTATTTATAGGATTAGCAATGCCACAACATGAAGAGAATTAATAACCCCAAAAATATAAAATTATGATATCTTTATCAAGTATCGGAGCAGCACTGACAGTAATAGGATGTGCATATGGTATTTCAACCATTGGTAAACATGCTATGGATGGCATAGCTCGCCAACCAGAAGCATCTAATAAAATTCAAACAGCAATGATTATTGCTTGTGCTCTTATAGAAGGTGTATCACTTTTCGGAGTGGTAGTAGCCCTCATAAAGTAAAAAATTTACTTTGCGAGGTATAAATCTACCTCGCAAAGCTTTTTTTTAAAAAAAAGAATGATATGTTAATAAATCCAAGTTTTGGTTTAGTATTTTGGACTACAGTTACATTTATATTGGTTTTCTTAGTGCTAAAAAAATTTGCATGGAAACCAATTGTAAATGCAATGAAAAAACGTGAAGAAACAATTTCTAATGCTTTAGAACAAGCAGAAAAAGTAAGACAAGAAGTAGCCGAATTGCAAGCAAAAAATGAAATTCTATTGCAACAAGCTAAAGAAGAACGCGATAAAATCTTAGCTGAAGCTAGACAAATTAAAGATAAAATGATAGCTCAAGCCCAAGAGCAAGCTCGGAGAGAAGCTAATAATATCATAGAATCGGCTCGTGAAGAAATCAAAAATGAAAAACTACGCGCTATCGAAGAAATTCGTGTACAAATAGCTGACATTTCGCTTGATATTGCTCATAAGGTTCTTGAACATGAATTACAAAATCCAGAACTAAGCAATAAAATTATTGAAGAACAAATAGAAAAAATAACTTTTAACTGATTAATTATGAATGTAGCTCAACGTTATGCCAAATCACTGCTAGATCTTGCTATCGAACAACACATAGCAGAGTTAGTGTATAATGATCTTTTATTAATCAATAAGATATTAAATGAAAATAAAGATTTGTGTATTGTCTTGCAAAGTCCAATAATCAGAAACGAAAAAAAAGAAAAAATATTCTCAGAAATATTTGCAGAGTATATTCAACCTTTATCTTTGAATTTTTTTACTTTATTACTAAGAAAATCAAGAATTGTTATTTTTAAAAATATTGTAAAATCTTATGAGGATTTCTATTATGAAGTTAATAATATTTTATGTGTTAATATTACTACGGCTCAGCATTTTAATGAATCCCTTTTAGATAAATTACAATCAAAAATTCATGGTTTTTTCCCAGATAAATCTTTGAAATTTAATGAAAATATTGATGAGGAAATACTCGGTGGATTTGTAGTCAATTTTTATGATTATATGATAGATAAAAGTATAAGAACAAAATTAATACAAGCTCGCAAACAAATAATGAGAAAAGAATATGAAAAGAAATATTAAAGTAAAATATGAAATTCGAGGTAAATTAAAATTATTAATATCTCAATCTCAAATTATAAACAAAGAATGTTAAACTGTTTTAAAATAAGAAAAAAAAATTTATGCGTACAAAAAATAAATTATGCTTAAAATAACCTAATTCTTTAGTAAAAAATAATAATTTAAAAATAAAATTTAATTAATGAAAAGTGTAAATTTTAAATATTAAAATATTTAGATTAATTAATGTTTAGTATTTATAAATTAGACTTTAAAATTGATATGTAAATTAAAAAAAATAATAATTATGTCAGAAATAAGGCCTTCGGAAGTAATAGCTCTCATTCGCCAAGAGATTGCTGGATTAGACCTTGAGAGCAATTTAGAAGAGATAGGTACCGTATTGCAAGTAGGCGATGGTATTGCTCGGGTTTATGGCTTAGGTGGCGTACAATCAGGTGAGATGGTTGAATTTGTAAAATCAGGTATCAAAGGAATAGTACTTAATCTAGAAATAGATAATGTAGGTATAGTGGTACTAGGAGATATCAGTGAAATAAAAGAAGGAGACAAGGTAAAACGTCTCAAACATATCGCCTCAATTATGGCAGGCGAAGGTTTATTAGGTAGAGTAATAAATACCTTAGGCGAACCACTAGATGGCAAAGGTCCTATAAAAGGTGAATTATATGAAATGCCATTAGAGAGAATAGCCCCAGGTGTTATCTTTCGTGAACCTGTAAATGTACCTTTGCAAACTGGTATCAAAGCTATTGATACTATGATACCTATTGGTCGTGGACAACGTGAATTGATAATAGGTGATAGACAAACAGGTAAAACAGCTATCGTAATAGATACCATAATAAATCAACGTGAAAATTACGAAAAAGGAGAACCTGTTTATTGTATTTATGTTGCTATTGGTCAAAAAAGTAGTACTGTTGCCCAAACAGTAAAAATCCTTGAAGATAAAGGAGCAATGCCGTATACAGTAGTAATATCCGCTCCAGCTTCAGATCCAGCTGCTTATAGACTTTATGCACCTTATGCTGGTGCTGCGATAGGTGAATACTTTAGAGATACAGGTAGAGATGCTCTGGTAGTATATGATGATTTGTCTAAACAAGCAGTCTCATATCGAGAAATATCTTTACTACTTCGCCGACCCCCTGGACGAGAAGCATATCCTGGTGATATTTTTTATCTACATTCCAGACTACTCGAACGTGCTGCTAAAATTATTAGAAATGATGAGGTAGCCAAACAAATGAATGATTTACCAGAAAGTATTAAAGATAAAGTAAAAGGTGGTGGCTCTCTAACTGCCCTACCTATCATTGAAACCCAAGCAGGAGATGTGGCAGCTTATATCCCTACCAACGTAATTTCTATTACTGATGGTCAAATATTTTTAGAAACTGATCTTTTCAATGCTGGTATTCGTCCTGCTATCAATGTAGGCATATCTGTAAGTCGTGTAGGCGGTAATGCTCAGTTGAAAGCTATGAAAAAAGTAGCTGGTACTTTGAAAATAGATCAAGCACAATACAGAGAATTAGAAGCATTTACTAAATTTGGTAGTGACCTCGATGCAGCTACTATGGCAGTATTAGATAAAGGTGCTCGCAATGTAGAACTGCTAAAACAACCTCAATATAAGCCAATGCCAGTAGAAAAGCAAATAGCTATCATATTTGTAGGCACTAGAGGACTAATTAGAAATGTTCCAATAAATAAAGTAAGAAATTTTGAAGATACCTACCTGCATAAGTTAGAATCTCTACATCCTGAAATTCTAGAATCCTTGAAACAAGGAATTATAAATGATAAAATTGAATCTATATTAACTGAGCTAGCAAAGGAAGTATCTAAACAATTTGAAGAAAAAAAATAAGCTATGGCTACATTAAAAGCTATTAAAACACGTATTAAATCAATAGAGTCCACACAGCAGATCACTCAAGCTATGAAATTGGTATCTGCAGCCAAACTCAGACGTACTCAAGATAAAATCATACACTTAAGGCAATATTCTAAACTATTAACTGAATTTTTTCAATTAGTATATGAAGAAAAAGGTAATTCATTAACAAATTTTTTTGACCAGAGAGATAAAGGTAAAATACTTATAATTGCTTTTTCATCTAATAGGGGATTATGCGGATCTTTTAATGCAAATGTTATAAGAGAAGTTAATAATTTTATAAATAATCTAACTGATGAAGAAAAAGAAAATACTGAAATAATAACAATAGGCAAAAAAATTTATGATGGATTAAAGAAAAATAATTATCAAATTGTCGGCAGATATGATGAGTTAATAGACAAATTAGACTATGATGCGATTAAAAATCTAACTAAACTATGGGTACAAGATTTTATTGATAATAAATATCAAAAAATCATTTTTATACATAATAAATTTAAAAATGCCGCTCAACAGTTTGTAAATATTTATCAATTTCTACCATTAACTTTTAAAAATGAAGTGAGTAATAATAGTTTGTATATTTTAGAACCCGAAAAGGAAGATTTTATTAAAATTTTATTACCTAAATATCTAAATACCGTTGCATATCAAACTTTTTTAGATTCTTCAGTTAGTGAACACGGAGCCAGAATGACTGCTATGAGTAAAGCTACTGAAAATGCTAATGAGCTTTTAAAAGATTTAAAATTGGAATATAATAAAGCTCGCCAAGATGCTATTACTAAAGAATTAATTGAGATAGCTAGTGGTGTAGAGGCACTAAAAGATCAATAAATATTTTATTAATAAACTTTAATTTTTTCACTATATTGACTAACAATAATTTGTTATATATGACTTTAAATTAATATTCTTATAAAATTTTCAAAAAAAAATTGAAAAAAATTAATTAATTAAAAAAATTATTATAAATTTGAAAAAAAATTATTATGAAAAGTAAAATTTTTATTTTTCTTTTGGTAGTTTTAGGTTTATTATTATCATTTTCTTCGTGTGAAAAAGAAGAGGGATGTAAAGCAGTAATAACTGTAAAATTATTAAGAGATACTAATCAAGTAGTACCTTATGCGAATATAAGGATTTGGCAAGTAAATTCAGATATAAATGTAAATGGCCAAGCTGATGCTAAGGGACGCTTTGAACATTTATTTAAAAATGAAGCAATATTGAATGTAACTGCTTGGTCTTCTTTATTTATTCCTTTTGATACGCTTGTTATAGATACATTAGCTAATGATACTATGTATGGCGAGACGACCATTAGATTAAAAAAAGGTGAAACAGTATATAAAAGTGTATTTATTGACTAATATTTATTTTTAATTGCTTTTAAATAACAAGCCCTACATAAAGGTTCATATAAATCTTTTTCACCAATTAAAACCAAATTTTCATTAGCATTTTTTCTAAATGAATATTGAGCAATATCTCCACATCTAACACAAATAGCATGTACTTTTGTAATGTATTCTGCGATTGCTAAAAGTTTGGGCATAGGACCAAAAGGGCTTCCTTTAAAATTCATATCTAAGCCAGCTACTATTACCCTTATGCCTTTATTAGCTAATATATTACAAACATCTACTAATTCATCATCAAAAAATTGTGCTTCATCTATACCTACTACCTCAGCTTCACTGCTTAAAAGCAAAATACTCTGACTATTATCGACTGGAGTAGATAATAAGCTCATAGAATTATGAGATACGATTTGTTGTTCATTATATCTTTTATCTATTGCTGGTTTATAGATTTCTACCTTCAAATTAGCTATCTGTGCTCTGCGTAATCTACGTATTAGCTCTTCGGTTTTTCCCGAAAACATAGAACCTACGATTACTTCTATCCACCCAGCCTTATTTTTTTCTTTTTTTGATTCTAAAAACATAATACCTTTATCTTTTAGCAATAAATATTATTTTATTAAAAGGGAAACAAAATCATTATTAAACAATCTTTAATTTAATAAACAAAAATAATTATTTTTATTAAATCTAAAATGATTATTTAACAAAAAACATTAATATATTTAATTCAAATAATTTAAATAAATTAAATTATTTGATGTTAATCGTTGTTTTATTGATTACAGATTATTTTTTCTAATAATATTATTAATTATGTATTCAGCTATCTGCACAGCATTTGTAGAAGCTCCTTTCCTTAAATTATCAGCTACTACCCACATATTAATAGCTTTTTTATCAAATAAATCTAGACGAATCCTACCAATGAAGACTTCATTTTTACCTTTTACATTTATCGGCATGGGATATTCGCATAAATTAGGATTATCAATAACGGTAACACCTGGAGTATCATTTAACAATTTTATAACTTTGCTAATATCTATTTCTTTTTCGAAAACTGCATGTATCGCTTCACTATGACCACCTATTACTGGTACACGAACAGCAGTAGGTGATATTTTTATATTATGATCATTAAATATTTTATGAGTCTCATTTATAAGTTTTATTTCTTCAGTAGTATAGTTATTATCTAGGAAATCACCTGCATGTGGCAAACAATTAAGATCTATCTGATGAGGATAGATGCGTTCAGATATTTCGCCCTTTCTTTCTGATTCTAATTGTAAAACACCTTTCATGCCAGAGCCAGTAACACTCTGATAGGTAGCTACAACGATTTGTTTTAGTTTGTATTCCCAATGTAATCTCGAAAGAGCTAAAACCATTTGAATAGTGCTACAATTAGGGTTTGCTATGATTTTAGTATTTTCAGAGATAGTATTTGAATTGACTTCAGGAACTACTAATGGCACACTTTCATGCATTCTCCATTGTGAGCTATTATCTATTACAAAAGTACCTTTTTTAGCTAATATTGGAGCATAAATTTCAGAAATTTTGGATCCGGCAGATAATATAGCTATGTCGATATCTTTGTTTAATAAATCTTCTATGGTGATACAGTTATAAGTTTTATTATTAAATGTAATAATTTTTCCACAAGATTTTTTAGATGCTACTAGATAAAGATCAGAAATATTTAATTTATTTTCTTCTAATACTTTTATTATCTCATTACCCACCAAACCTGTAGCACCTATAACAGCTAATTTCATTTTTTTTCACAAAATTAAGGCAAAAATTTCAATTTATTAAGTATTAGTATTCAGCATATTCTATTACTTGATATTAACAATTGAAAAATATAATAAATTAAAAAAATTGAACAATTTTTTTTAAAATGCTTAATACCATCTATTTTAGTTAATTCGTCCGTGGCATTGTTTATATTTTTTACCACTACCACAAGGACAAGGATCATTACGTCCAACTTTTTGAGATCTATAAGGTTCGTTAGCTACTGCTACTTCCGAAGGATCATTGTACTCTTGACGTTTAGGAGCTGCTTGTGAAGTGCCTGCTGGCGTGCTATAATCCCTACCGGTTTTATAATTTCTCACTTTAGAAGGACTTTTTACTTGATCAGTTTCTTGTACTTGCTCTTCTGCAATAGGTATTCTTCCAATACTCAATGCCTTAACGACTTCTATATAAATTTTATCAAGCAATTGTTCAAAAAGTTGTGCACCTTCAATTTTGTATATCAAAAGAGGGTCTTTTTGTTCATATACAGCTGCGTTAACACTTTGCTTAAGATCATCCATAACTCTTAAATGATCCATCCAAGCTCTATCTATAATGGAAAAAGTAACAAATTGTTCGATACTTTTCATTAATTCAAGTCCTTTAGTTTTATAAGATTTTTTCAAGGGAGCTATAATAGTAAATTGATTTTTGCCATCAGAATACGGTATAGCTACATTTTCATAGCGTTTACCAGCATTTTCATATATTTCTTTTATAACAGGGTAAAATTTTTCTGCATAATAATGACGTTTATCTAAATATGCTTGATAGGCGGCATTAAATAATTCTTTAGATAATGTAGAAGCCTTGTCAGATAAAAATCTTTTTTCGTCAAATGGAGGGTCTATGCCAAAAGTTTGAAGACAAAAATTACTAAAAGTCTCAAAATCAGCTTGATCTTGATAAAACTCTAGTGAATCATTAGCCACTTTTTCAAACATTTGTACAATATCAGCATCGAGCTTCTCGCCATATAGAGCATTTCTTCGCATATTATAAATAACAGTTCTCTGAGTATTCATCACATCATCATATTCAAGTAATCTTTTACGAATAGAGAAGTTATTTTCTTCAACTTTTTTCTGAGCTCGTTCTATTGATTTAGTAATCATAGGGTGTTGGATGACTTCGCCTTCTTTATATCCAATTCTATCCATCACTTTAATCATTTTATCACTACCAAAGAGTCTCATTAAGTCATCTTCTAGTGAAACAAAAAATTGACTAGTACCTGGATCACCTTGGCGTCCGGAACGTCCACGAAGTTGTCTATCTACACGACGAGATTCATGGCGTTCTGTACCAATGATAGCTAACCCACCAGCTTCTCTAACGCCAGGTCCTAATTTAATATCAGTACCGCGACCAGCCATGTTTGTAGCAATAGTAACGCTACCAGCAAGTCCTGCTTTAGCTACTATTTCGGCTTCTCGTTGATGGTGCTTTGCGTTTAAAACACTATGTTTTATCTTCCTAAGATTCAACATTTTACTAAGTAATTCAGATGTTTCTATAGATGTAGTACCTATTAATACTGGTCTATCTTGCTCAACTAATTTTACTACTTCATTAATAACGGCATTATATTTTTCTCTTTTAGTTCTAAAAACTAAATCTTCAGCATCAATTCTAACACACGGTTTGTTAGTAGGGATTACTACTACATCAAGCTTATAAATATCCCAAAATTCTGCAGCTTCAGTTTCTGCCGTACCAGTCATACCAGCAAGTTTTTTGTACATTCTGAAATAATTTTGTAAAGTAATAGTAGCATAAGTCTGTGTAGCGGCTTCTACTTTAACATTTTCTTTGGCTTCAATAGCTTCGTGCAGACCATCAGAATATCGACGACCTTCTAATATACGTCCTGTTTGTTCATCGACTATTTTAACTTTATTATCTAAAACAACATATTCAACATCTTTTTCGAAAAGAGTGTAAGCTCTTAGTAATTGTTGCATAGTATGAATGCGATCGCTCTTAACGGCAAATTCTTCTAATAATTCATTTTTCTTTTCTTGTTTTTCTTTAGGATTAATGTCGCTATGTTCTAATTCAGCTAATTCACTCCCAATATCAGGAATGATAAAAAACTTTGGATCACCAGTTTCTTTAGCTAGGAGCTCTATTCCTTTATCTGTCAAATCTACAGAATTGTTTCTTTCATCTATCACAAAATATAATTCAGAATCAATAATAGGCATGTTTTTTTGATTCTCTGCTAGATAAATGTTTTCTATTTTATAGAGAATAGCTTTAATACCTGGTTCACTTAAAAATTTAATTAGAGGCCCATATTTAGGCAATCCTCTATGAGCACGTAGCAGAGCTTCACCACCAAGTTTTTCATCTTCATTAGTTCTATTTGGTTTTTGTAAATAATCTTTAGCATCATTAAGTAATTTATTTATCAATTGCCTTTGAGCATTAACTAATTTTACAACATAAGGTTTCAAATCATCATATTCTTGTTCTCTCACCTGAGTTGTAGGACCACTTATGATGAGAGGAGTACGAGCATCATCTATTAAGATAGAGTCTACCTCGTCTACAATAGCATAATAATGACCTCTCTGAACAATATCATCTAAAGAAAATGCCATATTGTCACGTAAATAGTCAAAACCAAATTCATTATTAGTACCATAAGTAATGTCTGCGAGATATGCTTTTTTACGAGCTTCACTATTGGGCTCATGTTTATCGATGCAATCTACAGTTAAAAAAAGAAATTCATATATAGGTCCCATCCATTCTTGGTCTCTTCTAGCTAGGTAATCATTTACAGTTACAATATGCACACCTCGTCCAGGTAAAGCATTCAAATATACTGGCAAAGTGGCAACAAGAGTTTTTCCTTCTCCAGTAGCCATCTCAGCTATTTTACCTTGATGTAAAACCACACCACCGATTAATTGTACATCATAAGGTACCATATCCCAAGTAATTTCGGTACCACCAGCTACCCACGTATTAGACCATATAGCTTTGTCTCCATCTATTTTTACATAACTTTTTCTTGTAGCTAATTCTCGATCAAAATCTGTTGCAGTTACTACTATTTGTGAATTTTCTTTAAAACGTCTAGTAGTCTCTTTAACAACAGCAAAAGCTTCTGGTAAAATATCATTTAATACTTTTTGTGTGTGTTGATAAATGATATTTTCTAATTCTTCTATTTGATGAAATATCTTTTCTTTTTGATCGATTGACATTTCTAAGTCTTCGTCTAATCGAGTTTTTAATTCATTTAATTCCTTTTCTTCTTTTTCAATAGTTTCTGATATTATTTTTTTAAATTCATAAGTTTTATTTCTCAATTCATCATTAGAAAGTTTTTCTACTGATTTATATGCTTCATTTATTTCGTCTACTATAGGCCACAAAGCCTTCATATCTCGCTCATGCTTAGTGGGCATAATTTTCTTTAATATACCTCTCATAATTTTTATATCCCTTCAATTTAAAATTATCTTACAAAATTACAAAAAAATTAACAAATAATTAAGCAAAAATTAAGCCAAAGAGGTTGAATTTAAAAGAAAAAGATTTTAATTTTTTTTCTTATTAGTTAAAAATTTTGAAATTGGGTAATAATATAGATTTGTTAAGAAAATAATAAATACATGTATTTATTATTTTTAGAGAGGTGATTGAGCTGACGCTGGGAATTAACATATGTTTCAATTAACATATGTTATATTTACTAACTCTCTATACCGATACCACGCCCACCTGTCCGAAGATGCGAGGTTGAGCATTCGCCCAGTATTGCTTACAGTCTTGCCTGTGAGGTATTTACCCATCACTACATACCACATAATGTAGTTTTGCAGGTATTTGGTAGCTACGCCCCTAAATTTGAAATATATCCAATTAGTGAATTCACTAGCCTTTTTCTTGACGGTACTTAGGCTATATATGCCTCGCTTTTGTCTATGGTTAGTTACTACTTCTTTATGCTTGATTACATTCCTTCTAACCTTTTTGAATGCTTTTTTATTACTGCTACACATGACACCATCCTTTGGCATTTTAGCCTTCAGAAATTGCTCTATTTGTTCTGAACTTAGCTTTTTGCTTTCAAATTTTTTGAATAATAAATTGCCAGCTCTGTCAGTAGCTGCCAATACAGCTACTTTCTTTGGCTTTTGCTTCCTAGCTCGCTTCAGCTCTTCTGCATTTTTGTATATTCTACCTTTTTCGGAATAATCCATCAATAGTTCATCCATCTCTACTACTCCGAAAAAATTTATATTATCTTCGAAACTTTGTAGAGCTGCTAATATCTTGTGTCGCCAAGCGAAGCTTGTAGGTAAGCTGATACCAACCTTTTTAGCACAAGCTCTGAGACTTTTGCCTGCTACCATACATCTGATGTAATCGAGCATTTTTTCTTTCTTTTGCAACCTGTAAACAAAAGTTCCAGTGGTAATTCTAAATTGTCTGCCGCAATCTTTGCAACGATAGTTTTGCATCCCATTTTGTAAACCATTTTTAATAATATGATTGCTACGACAGTCTGGGCACAGTGGCGGGGCGCTGAGTATTTTCAGACCTTGATAATCGACTACATCGGCTTCTAATTTTTTCATTAATGAATACAGGTTGTCTAAGAATTCTTTATTCTCTTCCTTACTCATAGCGAGGTATTTGCTGGTGTTTTTTACAATTTTTTTCATAGCCTAAAATTTTTGTAAAAATATAAAAATTATTTAACATATAAACTTGAAAAACTTAAACATTTATTAATTTCATCAAATTCACTACATAAAAACCTTTTTTTGGACTTCGTATTTTCTATTTGCTCATTCTTTTATTTAACCTTTGCTGTGATATTTTTTATATTTTTCACCTGTTGCATATTGTTTTACATCTAGACTACTGGTAATGCCTCTCTCATATAAAATTTTACCTAAAAAAGCTATCATTGCTCCATTATCGGTTGTCAAGCTCAAAGGAGGAATATAGATTTTGTATCCAAGCTCTTTACCTTTATCTATAAATGTTTTTCTCAATTCTGAATTAGCAGATACGCCACCGGCCAGGACTATGTTTTTGAAACCAAAAGTTTCTGCAGCTTTAAATGTTTTTTCTGTTAATATTTCTATTATTGTTCTTTGATAGCTAGCTGCCAAATGTTCTTTATATTTATTTATAAATCCTGGATCATCTTTAAGATTATCTCTGACAAGGTATAATAGTGAAGTTTTCAATCCACTAAAGCTAAATTGGAAATCTGCAACTTTAGGTTTTGGAAAAGAAAAATAAAATGGATTTCCTTTTTTAGCTAATTCATCTATTAGAGGACCGCCAGGATATGGTAATCCTAATATTTTAGCAGCTTTATCAAAAGCTTCACCTGCTGCATCATCTATTGTTTGTCCTATGATTTCTATATCAGTAAAATCTTTTACTCTAAGTAATTGTGTATGTCCTCCAGATGCTGTCAAACACAAAAAAGGAAAACTAGGTACTTCATGTTTTTCATTTGGAAACTGTATGAAAGAAGCAAAAACATGTGCATATAAATGATCTATAGCTACTATGGGTAGATTTAGGGCTTGAGCAAAAGATTTTGCAAAACTAATGCCTACCATTAAAGAACCAACAAGTCCTGGACCTAAAGTAAAAGCTACTACATTTACATCTTTTTTATGTAAATTTGCATATTGAAGAGCTGTATGTATTACAGGTATAATATTTTGGGTATGAGCTCTAGATGCCAGCTCTGGTACTACGCCGCCGTAGGATGCATGTACATCCTGGGTTGCTGTTATATTGCTAATAAGAGTGTCATCATGCAAAATTGCTACAGAAGTCTCATCGCAACTTGTTTCTATCCCCATTACTATTAAACTCATAATTATGTCTTTACACAAAGGTAAAAAAATTTTTAAAAATACAATATTAGTGCTGGCATGGATAATATGTGCAGTGCCAGCCATACTTATCATTACTCTTAAAACACCTACAACTCAAAAATTTTTAATTCAAATTTTTGAAAATTGGTGGCAGAACAATTTGAATGCTAAATTAGAGATAGGTGCTATAAAAATAGCAACGTTCACTAACATAGAATTAATCGATGTCAAACTCTATGATCAACTTGATAGTACTTTGATAGCTGTATCTTCATTAAAAGCTAAAATTAAAAATATAGCTCCTTTTTCTAAACCTTTTAAAATGGAATTTAAAGATGCTATAATTAGGGATCCATATGTGAATCTTAGGATATATAAAGGTGATACTACATTAAATATGAATTTTATTTTTGAATTTTTTGCTAATGAAAAAGAAAAATCAACACCACATATTTTTATTAATAATTCTAAAATATCAAATGGAATAGTAAAATATGTAGATGAAAATACGCATCCCTCTGACAGTACTTTTAATTATGATGCTATTGAGTTTTTTGACCTCAATCTATGGATCTCTGATTTTCAATTAATGGACGATAATGATATCAGTGTAAAAATACACAATTTATCAGCAAAAGAAAAATATGGCTTTCAAATAAAACACCTTGATGGGGATTTTACAATGACTTCTAAACATTTTGCACTAAATAATGCTCACATACTCACACCACAAACTTATTTGAATACAGATCTTTTGTTTAGATATAAATCATTCGAATCTTTTCAATATTTTGTAGATTCTGTAGAGATGAATATGACTTTTAGGCCTTCTAATCTTTCATTTATAGATATTAGTTTTTTTGCTCCTGAATTAAAAGGTATTATAATACCTATTAGATTATATGGATCTGTTAATGGATACGTCAATGATTTGCATTCTGATAAGCTCAAACTTGTTTTAGGTAAAGGATCCATTATAGATTTGCAATTTGCAATGAAAAATGTAACATATCCTAATATTTTAGAATATTCATTAGCTTTAAATGGTAGAAATATTTCTAATGAAGATATAAGTGCTATAAATATAAAGGGCAAATCTGTTTTGCCAACTGAGATTCATCTACCAGAAATCTCTATTTTGACTTTAAATGCAAAAGGTCAAGGACTAGCAGAAAAAATTGATTTGCAATTTTCATTAGAAAATCCAAATGAAGATCTATTCATTTCTATCAATGGCAATAATAATATCTATATTGGTCAAACGAGATTTAATAATTTTAATTTTTCTCAAATTAATATTCCTAATAATCCTTTACAGTACCTTGATGGACAATTGGCATTTAATTTTACTAATTTAGATGTTAATAGGTTCAATCTTTTAAAGCTCAGTGGCAATATTGATATAGATCTTAACAAAATTTTAATTTCTGATATTGAACTAAATGAAATAAAAGGACTGATAAATAAAAAAGATACTAATTATTATGCTATAATAAACTCCTATGATCCTAATACCAGACTGGATCTCGAAGCAGAAGCACAATATAGCAAATTATTGTCTACCATTAAGCTAAAATTAGATGCGTATAATATAAATATGAACAAACTAAAGGCTTCTCGAAATGATAGCCTCACATTGGTTTCTGCTTTTATTTATGCTGATTTCAAAGGTCAAAATTTGGATGATATAACAGGCAATGCTAAAATTACTAATTTATCATATAGTGAAGGTAAAAAAAGAGGCACGATAGATTCTCTGATTTTAACTATTGTTCCTATATCTGATGAAGAGAAAAAGATAAAAATAATATCTGACCTTTTAGATTTAGAATTAAATGGTAAAATTTATTTATCTAGTATAGATAAATCATTCAAAGAATACATATATGCTTATTTACCAAGATTAATGAAGGATACCTTGGATAAATCAATAGAATTTTACCAAGATTTTAATTTTTCAATGCATATAAAACCACCTATACAAAACTTTATTGATATTTTCATAGCAGATATGACCGTTTCACAAGTATATCTAGAGGGGGCTTTTAAAAGTAGTACAAATGAACTTGATTTTGATATTTTAATTCCTTATGCTGCATATAACAATGTCGTAAAAGCTGATAGCATACATATAAATTTAGAAACTTTCAATAATGTAGCATATCTCAATTTAGATCTTGATAGAGTCATTAATAAAGATATAAGTGCTAGCAATATAGAACTTTTGTCGACCATAAATAGAAATAAAATAGATTTTCAAATAAAAATACCAGATGCAGATATTTACTATCCTATGAATGCTGATATTCAAGGTTGTGCTACAATAAATGAAGTTAATGAGATAAATTTGTCTTTTTACCCAAGTTTCATATCTATAGCTGATAGTACATGGTATATTTCTGAGCCTTCACAAATTAATTTTATAAATGATCATATAGACATATCATACTTCGAATTAGCTACTAATACACAAAGTATCAAGATAAATGGTATATATGGCAAAAGACCTGATGAGTCAATATCTGTGATATTAAAAAATTTACAACTAGCTCAAATAAAAAATTTTGTAACAGATTTTCAATATGATATAGATGGAAATATAGATGGAGAAGTAGAATTAAGTAATTTTACTCAAAAATTTCCTAATTTTTATGCAGATCTTAAATTTACAAACCTGATTTTTAATGGACAAAAAATAGGTAATATGGAGTTTACAAGTGTGTGGGATACTATCAGATCTGGCATTAAAGCTGATTTGCAATTAAAAGAAATAGGTTCCCTCGGTGTTAGGATACCCCTAGAAGCTCATGGATATATTTATCCTACTGGAAAACAAAATATGGATTTAAAAATTAATTTTAATAATTTAAATCTTGCAATATTGCAACCATTAATGTCTAGCTTTGCCTCTAATGTATCAGGTATAGCTAATGGATACCTAAATATTGAGGGAAGTTTCTCGGCGCCACAGCTATATGGGGAACTTGATTTGATAAGGACAAGATTAAAAGTTGATTATACGAATGTAGCATATAGCCTGACGACTAATATTAAGATTAATCCTAATGAAATCATAATAGAATCATTAACCATAAATGATCCAAATGCCAATACAGCCAATGGTTATTTCATTATGCGACATAATAACTTCTCTGATATTACACTAGATACACGATTAACATTTAATAAATTCTTAGCTGTTAATGCCTCACGAGATCAGAATGAGTATTTCTATGGTAAAGGCTTAATAAGTGGTGCTTTGCGTGTGCAGGGACCAATTAATTCTATTAAAATTGAGGGCAATATAACTACAGAACCCGGTACTACAATTTTCATACCTATTAAATCATCTAGCGTGGTGCAACAAAGTGATTTTATTCATTTCATCAATCCTAAAGATACTATAACGGATACATTAAAAGTAGAAACTCCTAGACAAATAAAATCTGATAAAACAACAATAGCTATGAATCTACGCGTATCTCCTAGTCCTGAAACTGAAATAAATATCGAATTCGACCCTAGGATCGGTGACAAAATTATGGTAAAAGCAAATGGCGAGATACAAGTAACAATGGATACAGATGGCAATTTAAATCTATTGGGTGATATTACCATAGTAGATGGATATTATAATCTAACAATGCAAAATACTATAAATGAAAAATTCAATATTGATCCTGGAAGCGTAATAAAATGGCGTGGAAATGTAATGAATGGAGAAATGAATATAACAGCTCGCAATAATGTGCGTACTTCTCTTTATAATCTTGTCGGTCATTTAGACTCATCCGAAGTTTATAAACAAAAATATTTAGTTAGTGTTTTACTCCATATTACAGGTAATTTCCTATCGCCTGAGATCAAATTTGCAATAGAACTACCTGAAGCTGATGAAGATACTAAAAATCTCGTAAAAAATGTATTGCGTACAGAACAAGATGTAATACAACAAGCCTTTTCATTATTACTTTTTAGTAGCTTCATGCCTGCAGTTGGTACTAGAGGCATGGACATAGGTAGTGGTATCGGTACCACATCTTTTGAAATGCTTTCAAATCAATTTAGTAACTGGCTATCACAAATTACTGGTAATGTAGACGTAGGATTTTTATATAGTCCATCAGAAACTCAAATCAGTCTGTCTACTCAGCTTTTAGAAGGCAAACTGCAGATATCTAGTAGTGTAGGGGTGAATACTTATGATGCCCCCTATTCTAATAATTCATCTAATTTCGTTGGCGATTTTGACCTTTCTTATAAATTTAATGATAATTTAAAACTTAGACTTTTTAATAAAACTAATCCTTATGACCAACTGATTTATTATGGCCCATATACACAAGGAATTGGTATCTCTTATAGCTATAGCTTTGATAGAATAAAAAAATTATGGAATAAATCAAATGATGATGATAAAAAGAGTAAAATAAGAGTAAAATAATTGTGTGACTTGTAAAATATTAGCAAGGTGAATAGACCAGAAGTTTACCTGCTTTTATAATTTTTATAAATTTATTCGATGGTATATCTCCATTTATCCAATATTCTTTTTTTTCTTGAAGGAGTTCCTCCACTCATGATTTCAACTACTCTCCCAGCCACATCTTTCCACATTTCTAGGGCAGTATTTCAAGTTTGGTCATTTTGTAGACTTGTGGGGGTGTGTTGTTGTTAAGTATATTCATAGGCTTTCTCCATTTCCAAATTGTTTTTCAATTGCCTGTCGCACAAGACCAATCACATAACCAATCTCTTCTTCTGATTCTAAAATAACTTCAACATCGCCATTTCCCCAATGATTTATTTGAGAAACATCTCTACATAATTCTTTAGGATCATTAAGTTCATTAAATTTTATGTATATATATAGCTTTAGCTTATTTTTTTGTGGAACTACATCTACTACATTTGTTTCTAGTTTGTAAGCGATATATAATTTTAAATACTCTTCACTAATCTCGGAATCCAATGATAGGACTTCTTTACGGAACCGCTCAAACAAATTTTTTGCCTTGCCTTCCTTAAGATATTCATAAGAGTCTATAGAATATTCAGTTAAGGTTTCTTCTTTTTTTCTATATTGATCAAGAATAGTTTGATCAAGTTGTGGATATTGCCATACCTTTAAAGCCTCTTTTGATAAATTTTCTGCACGTTGTAATATTGTTTCTTCGTTCCATGTATCAAGGTTTGCTAATCCTCTATTCAATTTTAGTGGGCTTTCTCTAAAACCGCCTTTCATATCCCTTTTATCGGTAAAGAATTTATCGCTATATTCGGAGTTGTAACCGGTAAGCGTGAGATTTCCAAGTGTATGGACATATTTTTGCTGGATTTTTTCCCAGTCCGGTCCCAGAGCTTCTCTCCAATCATGGTTCAAATTAGTATTTTGAGGCAGAATATGTTCTATTGTATATTCGCTTACATTCACTCGTTCTTTACGATCGTGATTTTCCAGACGTCTTAACAAATAACTTCTACTCCGATAACTTCTACTCCGAAAATTGTATAAGTCTCTACATTCCAATTCTTTTTTAAACTCTTCGTCGTTTGGAAATCTTCGATAGGAAGTCATTTTGATAAAATGAGCTTTTACACTTTCAAGATATTTTTCTTTTATGATTGATTTGCCGAAGGTTGCAAAAGTCTTATTTAACGAATTGGTAGGGATACCACATACTGCTCTTCTAAAGACATACGATTCTATCAATCTGATTATTTTAATAAAATCCTCTTTAGAAAGGACGCCCATTTTATAATCATTGTATAGTTCAAGTAGCAACGGATAAGACACATCCACTTTTAACTCGCGTAGATCAGAAAATGCTTCTTTCAGTTCTTTATCTTCTTCTTTGTCTAAAGCCATTGCACAAAAATACGCTGCATATTTTTTAAGTTCTTTCAATTCTTCTTCATTATCTCTTCGTGAGTTATAAAAATATTTTTTAAACTCTTCATAAACCTCACTAATTTTAGGGATGTTTCCTGTTTTCATTGTCAAATAATGACGCATAAAACTATCGAAATGGCTGTCATATGCTTCTTGTCCAAATTCAAGTTCCATTGGGCGCCAGTAATCTTCATATAGTCGTTTTTGTATGTCTCCTTCTAATCTCATGAGCATAAAATTTCTAATGAGGTCTGCTTGTGAAAGGTCTTTACCCGTAGAATTCATGCTCTCGAATATTAGTTGAGGATTATCTTGATCCCGATTTAAGGAAATATCCACAATAAACAGTTTTAATAATCCGAGACATAAATTTTGAATATCATTTTCAGATAACTTGTCAATTTTGCTTGTAAAATATTCAAATATATTTTTGATTCTTATTGAGGATTCTTTTGGATATTCCCTCTGCTCAATAATAGAAATATAAGTATTCCTATCGTTTTGAGAGAGAAGTAATTTATATTTTCGATCCCCGGTTTCGAGAGAATTGATAAGATAATAATTTCTAATTTTTCTTGCTGAAAATCCTTCTACTTCGTTATCACCAATTTTACGCGCCAATGCCTCGAGCAATAAACTAATTGTGGTTAAACGTTGCTGACCATCAATGACAAGTAACGGTTCCTGTTTCGATATTTGGTATAGACCTTTTTCTATATACATGATAGAGCCTATAAAGTGACTGGGAATATTTTTACTCCCTACAGTCATAATATCATTCCATAATCGTCCACATTCTTTTTCCGTCCAGCTATAAAGTCTCTGGTAAATAGGGATTGAAAACTGGTTAGATTTTTTTATAAATTCTAATAAATTAGCTTCAGTTGCTTTCATAAGTTAAACTTTTATTAATTTAAATTTTTCAAAATTATGAAAAAATTTATATTTTTAAAAATCACTTCACTACCTCCCACTCTGACTTTAGCAGGGCATATGCGGTTGATGATTTCTTCGTTTTCTGTGTTATTCCTATACTCCCAACTCTTCTGAGATTGCTTTCATTTTTTCATCTGCTTTTTGTCTTTCTTCTTCAGCTTCCTGCAGTAGCACTACAGCATCTTCAATAAACAAAGTGTTAGGTTTCACATCATCAGGACCGAGCCTATATTTGCTAAGCACATCTATAGGGCCATGCAGTTTACGTGCAGCATCCCAGAGCCACGTTTCTAACGCTTTTATATCTAATTTATTTTGATTGTTATTCATAATTTTGTTGTTTAAATAAATCTTGATATTATTTAGCAAAAAGATAAAATCTTTTTTTATATAAAAAACAATAATACCATCTATTTTATTAATTTTGTAATAATAAAAAAAACAATCAATCTACTATGAGCAAATTATTTACACCTTTTAGATTAAAAAATTTAGAATTAAAAAATAGGATAGCTATGTCGCCAATGTGTATGTATAGTGCTGGAGATGATGGGCAAATAACTGATTGGCATCAGATACATTATGCTACACGAGCTATAGGAGGCATAGACTTGATACTTCAAGAAGCTACAGCAGTAGAAAAACGAGGTCGCATCACAGCTAATGATTTGGGTATTTGGGATGATACATTTGTAGCTGATATGAAAAAATTTGTTAAGCTCATTCATTCATTGAATTGTAAAATCGCAATACAACTAGCTCATGCTGGTAGGAAATGCGAAGTAAAAAATGAAAAAATCATTGCCCCCTCTGCTATCAAATGGAACGAAAACTATCCTATACCTACAGAAATGAACAAAAAAGATATTAGAGATGTAATTATATCTTTTACTCAAGCTGCTACTAGAGCCGTATTAGCTGGTTATGATGCTATAGAAATCCATGCAGCACATGGTTATTTAATACATGAGTTTTTATCACCATTATCTAACCATAGAAATGATGAATATGGAGGTAATACAATTAATAGAACTAGATTATTACAAGAAATCTTAACAGAAATTAAAAAAATCATTCCCACTGATATGCCCATTTTTATTAGAGTCTCCGCAACCGATTACGTAAAAGGTGGACTAAATATAGATGAGACAATGACAATTATAGATATAATAAAAGATCTAGTAGATATCGTAGATTGCAGCACTGGTGGATTATTATCTCCTAGGATAGATCTATATCCTGGCTATCAAATAAAATTTGCAGAAAAAATAAAAAATTCACTCAATATTCCTACAGCAGCAATAGGCTTAATAACAAGACCAGAAATGGCTGAAGAAATTGTAGGTAATGAAAGGGCTGATTTAGTTTTGCTAGGGCGAGTACTTCTACGCCAACCATATTGGCCTATGTATGCTGCACATATTCTAAAAGCCGATTTCATTTATCCTACTCAATATATCAGAGGGAAATATTAATATTTTTATTCAATTCTTCAATTAATCTTTTGAATTTATCTACTTGATCTTTTTCTGTCCATTGTTTTTCGATAATATAATTACGATATAATTGTGAATCGTACTGATCTCTAGTTATCATTTTAATAGCTTCATCAATATTATTGAATAAAAAATTTTTATCAAAAACCAACTCTGCTCCACAGAAATTATTAATCACTGGCTTGATGCCTTTAGCCATGGCTTCTATAACATTAAATGGATGCCCCTCACATACACTAGTCGATAATAAATAATTTTTATCCTCTAACCATTCATTTATATCGTTTACCCAATCATAAAATATTACATTCTTTACTAAATTCATATTTTTAATAGATTGCTTAATGTATTTTTTATAAACAAGATCAGTAAAATTGCCAGCTACATGCAGAATATATCTATCATCGATTTCTAATAATATTCTAAGTATTTCTAATGCTAAGTGTAGGTTTTTCATAGGAGTAATATGCGATATCCAAGCTATATTAAAACCTTGCAAATGCTGGCAGTAACCATATCTATTTAAATCAACGCCATTAGGAATCAATATAAATTTCCTTTTATCAATATTAACATTTCTTTCGTTAAAAATATTTGTGATATAATTATTTACTATAACTAAATTATCTACTCTTTGCCATTCTATCAATAAAGGATAAAAATCAAAAGCTTCGTATCGATGAAGCCTTATAAATAATTTTTTAGAATTTGGTTTTAGCAAACTAGCAGCTATTGCATTATCTGTAGCCCATTCTACCCAAATTATATCTGCCCATTTCAGAGCTTTATTTAATTTTTTATGTGTAATTTTTAAAATAAATTTATATAATTTTTTATTAATAATTTTATTTTTCAGAGCTCTTGATAAAAAATTTAGGAATCGTGCATAATTTCTTGGTATTATATATTTTTTTACCCAATAATCATAGTTTATCCCTTTAATAATAGGATCTAAAAAATCATCCTCATCTTCATTAACAACTACAGCGAGTTTGATTTGATTTTTAGAGAGTTCAATCCTTTCTTCTGTCTTTTTTATCTTTTGAATAATATGATGTTTAAAGTCATCATTTTTTGATTTTTTATAAATAGTAGAATACAATTTTTTAGCTTTTTTATATTCACCATTAAAGTTATAAATATCTGCTAAAATTTCAACTAATTCCTCTTCAAATTTATTTGTTTTTAGATAATTATATATAGTTTTTTGTGCAAATAAATATCTATTAATTTCAATATATTTTTTAGTGATATTAATAGTATCTTCCCTAGATAATGTTTGATTTTTTAATGCATCTTTAAATTCCATAATTATTAATTATAGTATTTTTTAGAATAATTCAGTAAAATTAATAAATTTTTAAAAAAAATGATATTATAAAAAACAATTTGTGAATTGCTCATACAGCGACTATTATTTATTTTTTACTCATTATATCTCAGATAAAAGCTGATGTAGGTATATTTATTAAAAATATAAATTACATTTCAATAAATCATCAAATAAATTATGTTAATCAAAAAATAATAATAATTGCAAAAAAATGAAGTCTAGTAATCACTACAGAAAAGGACTAATCTTGAAAATTAATCATTAGATGAAAATAAAAAAATCTAAGTTCTCTACAATTGCTTGTAAAACTTTTGTTTTTTGTCAATTTAATAATTATTCAAAAATTGATCCTGTATAGATATTGATAAATATATGAAAATCGAGTTTTCTCGTTTAACTCCTAGAGCTACATAAAAAAGTTATAATATCAATTTTTAGTTATCAAAAAGTCACTTTCAATCCATCATATGCTGGTATTACATTAGGTGGTAAATCTTTTAAAATTTGTTTATATGGAGGTAAAAAATGTGATAAATGTGTTAGATATGCTTTATTAGGATTTACTTGCTTGATTATTTCTAAAGCTTGAGGCAGGGATAAATGTGAGATATGGGGGCTTCTACGCAGAGCATTTATTACTAATATATCTACTCCTTTTATCAATTGAATGCTACTCTCTGGTATCATGCTTGCATCAGTAATATATGCTAAATTATTAAATCTAAATCCTAAAATTTCTAAATTGCCGTGGTATATTGGTATAGGGATTATTGGTTGATCACAAATATAAAAAACATCATTACTTATAGGATGGTAGCTTATCTGTGGCGAGCCAAAATATCCGTTTGGGTTAAGTATATATGGAAATTCCTTGTCTAATTGATCCATTATCTCGTCTTTAGCATAAAGATGAATTACTTTACCAAGAATAAAATTAAAAGGTCTGATATCGTCTATGCCAGCAATATGATCTCTATGTCCGTGAGTGATAAGTATGGCATCTATATCATCTATCTTATTATTTATCATTTGCAATCTGAAATCTGGTCCACAATCTATCACTAATCTCAATCCATTATAATTAATAAAAGCGGAGGTACGAAATCTTTTGTCACGTATATCCTTTGACATGCAAGTAGCACATTTACAACTAATAACAGGTATCCCTGTAGAGGTACCAGTACCTAAAAAAATAATATGATTTTTTTCTTTGTCTAAGACGTTCATAGTTACTATTTATCTATATTTTTTATAAATTAAATTTACATATTTTAATTTTATATAACTAAAAAAATTCATAATGAAATCTTTATTTATCAAAATTTTGCCTTCCTATTAGAGTAGCAGAAGTGCAATTAGTTACTTCTACATCAACAAATTGTCCTTTTTGAGTTAGATCACCTGCAAATACTATAACTTTATTTTGGGAATTACGACCAAAAATTTCCTTTTCGTTCTTTTTTGATATACCTTCTACTAATACTTTAAAAATTTTACCTATATCTTGTTTATTAAGCATATAGGAGATTTTTTGTTGTAAATCAATTATTTCCTTTAGTCTTCGTGACTTAATATCATCAGTCACGTCATCAGCATATTTTTTAGCAGCTAGAGTATTTGGACGTTCATTATATTTAAACATAAAAGCAAAAAAATAATTTACTTCTTTCATTAGATCAATTGTCTGTAAGTGATCTTCTTCTGTTTCACCACAAAAACCACAAATAATATCGGTACTTATGGTAATATCGGGTATAAGTCGACGAAGTAAATAGACCTTTTCTAAATAATCATCCCTAGTATATTTTCTATTCATTCGCTTCAATACCTCATTAGATCCTGATTGTACAGGTAAATGTATAGACTTAGCAATGTTTGGAAAGGAAGCCATAGCTTCTATCAATTCTATACTTAGATCTTTAGGATGCGAGGTAGTAAATCGAAAAAGTAAATTTGGAAAATTTTTTGCTAATAAAGATATAAGGGCGGGAAAATCAATATCACGATAATGATAAGAATTGACATTTTGACCTAGCAAAGTAATTTCTTTAAAACCATTTTCTGATAATGATAAAACTTCATTGATAATGGAGCTGGCATCTCTACTTCTTTCTCTTCCACGAGTATAGGGCACTACACAATAGCTACAAAAATTATCACATCCACGCATAATAGAAACATAAGCAGATATACCATTACTATCATAACGAAATGGTAAAACATCTGCATAAGTCTCTTCTTTTGATAGTGTTGTGTTTATGATTTTATTTTCATCATTTATCTGTTTTAATATTTCAGGCAGTAGTCTATATACATCAGGACCAGCTAATAAATCTAATTGAGGTAATTCTACAAATAGTTTTTCTTTTAAGTTCTCAGCCATACAACCTATAATACCTAATCTAAGATTTGGATTAGTTTTTTTAAAAGAACCCAATTGTTTGATTCTAGATTTTATCCTCATTTCTGCATTCTCTCTAATACTACAGGTATTTAGTAATATGATATCAGCATCTTGGGGGTTGTATGTTTGTATTAAACCATTTCTAATCAAAATAGATGCTACTATTTCGCTATCTACGACATTCATCTGGCAACCATAAGTTTCTATGTAAAAAGTCTTCATCATACATTTTTGACATATATAAAAAGTAAATACAAATTTACATTTAAAAAATGAATTGTAAAATTTATTACTAATATAACTAATTAATTAAACTTTTTATAATTTTGTTAAACTATGTTTAAAAGTAAATATTTCCATTTTTTATTAATAATTTTTTTAATTAATAATCAAATATTTTCGCAAGATAATCTATGTGTCTCTTATACTATTTATCATAATAATAAGCCTTTTAAAAATATAATTTTTAATAATAATAATAAACCTATCATTGTAAATGATCTTTCCCTTAATATAAAAGAAATTTATTTATATCGTGATACTTTACTTATTAAAAGTCAAATAATTTTTAATAATGATACTATTAGTTATGAATATTTTTATAATGAAAAAAATAAATTAGAAAAAATCAGATCTTTCAATAATGCCAATCTCTATTCAGTTACTTTTTTTAACTATTATGACAGTACATTTTATGAAAAAATAGAATACACTAATACACAACGTTATATTACTCGATATTATTATGACATATTAGGTAGGTTGCGCGAGCTATCATATATAGAACTTACAGATTTTTCTACTAATTTTTCACAAAGATTTGTATATGATTATGACGAAAATGGTAATATATGTCGAAAAATACAATCTAGTGAGTATGATACTCTATGTATATGGCTATACGAGTATGCATCAGATAATATATTAATCAAAGAAGTTATAAAAAATAAAATTGATAATAATAATGCTCTAGAAAAATATTATATATATAATAATAAAGATAAACTCAAGCAAGTATTATACATAAAAGATTCTTTTATCTTTAAAAAGGAAACTTACAATTATTCATTGTTTAAAGAAAATTTAAAAAACAAAAAAGTTATTGATTATTCTACCAGACCTATCAAAAAAGAAAAATGTTCATATAAAATAAAAAAAACACCTTGTAATACTGATTAGTGATTTGATTTTATGATATTAGGTTTGTTTTTTTTAATTACACAAATTAATTTTAATGTTAAACAGCTTTAGAAAGTTGTAATTGACAGTTAAAAATATATGATAAATATCATTTAATAAATAAATTATTGAATAATTATAGATTTTTTTCTTTAAATTTGCATAAACATAAAAAATAAAAGTTATGATTACATTACCTCCTTTACCATTCGAAAAAAATGCACTAGAGCCTTATATCAGTGCTACTACATTAGAATTTCATTATGGTAAACATCATCAAGCATATGTAGATAATTTTAACAAATTATCGGCTGGCACTGAATTCGAAAACATGCCATTAGAAGAAGTTATCAAAAAAGCTACTGGTGGAATTTTTAATAATGGAGCACAAGTATGGAATCACACATTCTATTGGAATTGTTTAAATAAACCAGACACTACTAAACCTTCTGATAAATTACTAAAAGCTATAGAAAATCAATTCGGTAGTTTAGATAATTTCAAAGAACAGTTCTCAAATGCTGCAGTTACACTTTTCGGCTCTGGATGGGCATGGCTTTGCAAAGATGAATTTGGCAAGCTATACATCAATCAAACATCTAATGCAGAAAATCCTATAAAAAATGGATTAACGCCAATTATGACAATAGATGTGTGGGAGCATGCTTATTATTTAGATAAACAAAATAGACGCCCAGACTATGTGAAAGATTTTTGGCACATTCTAAATTGGGACTTTGTAAATCAGTTATACTGAAACTTTATATAAAAAGAAAATCATACTTGCAATAATATAAAATCGTGAAAACAACTCTTAGACCTTTTATTATTACGATATTATTATTTTTATCATTTATAATTTATGCCCAAAAAGATGAAAATTATGTAGTAGTTAACATGAACACCAAATTCATTTTAGAGTTAGAAACTACAGACTCTTTGCACTATCAATTTAAACTAAAGTCACAAAAACCTTTTAATAAAAAAATCAAATGGGATAAGCCTACTAAATATCTAGATGGTGATTTGAAAAATAATCAAATTCAAGGTGTTTTAGGAAAAGGAAAATTTGGTGATAATATCAATACTATTCTGATGATTAAAAACGGACACGACAATACACTGAGTTATAAAATTAAAATAAAATTGCCATACAAATCTGAACCTATTAGTACATCAGTTATTGATCTTTTCCCTCATGTACTAGCCACAGAACTATGGCCTTATGAAATTGAGTATATTATATTTTTAGAATTTACTAAAGTCGATGATTATTAAATATGTATGGGTTTAAAAATTTTTAAACTCTCATTTATTATTATTTTTTTGGTGTCTCAGGTAAAGACGAAAATTAAACAAAAATTTATCTTTTTAAGAATTTATTTAGTAAGCGCATTGGTATGATTTTAATGCAATTTTAATAATGTTAAAATTTATCAAGTTTATATTTAAAAACATATAATACTCTATTTATTGATTTTTATTAGTATTATCATAAATTCAATAAAAATCAATAAATATTATAATAAATTATAGTTAACTTAAATATACATGTGAATTTATATATAATTATAAGTTTATATAATAACATTAATAGATTTAAACATTTCATTAAAAATATTAACAAATCATTTTAAAAATCACATGAGTGCTATGATTACTAATTTTTCTTAGGGTCCTTTAATTATTAAATTCGATATATTTCATTAAAAAAAAACTCAGAATTTATCATTTAGTTCAATTTCAAAACTTCTTATTATCTTTGATAAATAATTTTTTTTATGCGTATTCTCATAATAGCTAATAAATTTCCTTATCCCCCACACGATGGCGGAGCTTTGGCTACCTCTACTATGATAGAGGGGCTCGTAGATGCCGAGCAAGATATTTATTTATTCACTATGACTACACCTAAGCATCCTTCAGATGAAAATAATCTACCTGATCATCTGATAGATAAAATAATAGCTGAAACTTGCTTCGTAGATACTAATATCTCTACTAAAGATCTTGTTGTCAATTTTCTTTTTAAGCACACTCCTTACATAGCTGAACGTTTTTATTCAGATGCATTTAATGATAGATTAGTAAAAATATTAGAAAATGAAAAATTCGACATCATACAATTAGAAGGATTATACCTATTACATCTAATACCTCTCATACGTCAGCATTCATCGGCTAAAGTAATTTATAGAGCACATAACATAGAGCATTATATTTGGAAACGAAAAGCAAAAAACGAACGCAATCCTTTTAAAAAAATTTATTTTCTAAACTTATACAATAGGCTCAAAAAGTACTTAAAAAAATATCTAAATACCTACGATGGCCTTGTTTCTATTTCAGAACCTGATTATAGAATACATAAATGGCTTGGCCAGCAAAAGCCAGAAATAGTTTTGCCTGTTGGCTTAGTTTTATCAGATTATTTTATATATCCTATTTCTACAGATAAGATCGAGCAAATAGCTTTTATCGGTGGACTAGATTGGCTGCCTAATCAAGAAGGTTTAGAATGGTTTATCACAAAAGTATGGCACAAAATATTAAATATTCATCCTAATGCTGAGTTGCACATAGCTGGCAGAAACTGTGATGATAATTTGCAAACTCAAATCAAAACTTTTAAAAATGTTATTTTTTATGGTGAAGTTCCTTCATCTAAAGAATTCTTAGCTGCACATAGCATATTGATAGTGCCACTCTTTTCTGGTAGTGGTATCAGAGTTAAAATAATAGAAGGTATGGCTATGGGAAAGGCAATTGTAACTACTAGTGTCGGTGCAGAAGGTATACCGATAGAAAATAAAAAACATGCTTTCATAGCAGACTCTATTGAAGACTTCGCAGATGCAATAAATCTTTTGATAAAAAATCCCAATTTGATAAATCAAATTGGAAATAATGCTCGCGAATTAGCAAAAGAGCACTTTTCTTTAGAAAAATTAACAGATGATTTATTAGATTTTTATAAAACTTTGATATAAATGTTAGCAATCAAAATAATTTTTTGGATTAGTGCTATTTTATTGATTTATAATTATTTACTTTATCCACTTACATTATTTATTATTAATCATTTTACTAAAAATCCTAAATGTCTTAAGCCAAACGTAGAATTCTCACCTAATATATCTATTATTATAGCTGCACATAATGAAGGGCTAGTAATAGCAGATAAATTAGAATCTATTATAGATGGAGATTATCCTTTAGATAAATTAGAAATACTCATAGGTTCTGATTGCTCTACTGATAATACTAATGTAATTTTATCTGAATGGGCCGAGAAATATCCTTTTATCAAGCCATATTTTTTCACAGAGCGACAAGGTAAAATTTCAATTTTGAACAAGCTAATTCCAAAAGCTAATAATGAAATTCTAATACTGACAGATGCTAATATTATATTTAGCAAAAAAACTATTTCAGAACTTGTAATTTACTTTAGCAATCCTAAAATTGGCTTCGTAGACAGCAGAATAATAAATATTATCAACAGCCAAGATGATATATCAATACCAGAGCAAAGATACATTTCATTGGAATCCAAAATCAAGCAATATGAAGGTTGTATCTGGGGAACAGCAATGGGCTCATTTGGAGGATGCTATGCTATAAGAAAACAACTTTTTGTACCTATACCAGAAGATAAATTAATAATGGATGATTTGTACATTTGTATGAATATTTTAAAAAGTAAATATATGGGGATATATGCAAATGATGCTATAGTTTACGAAAAAGCAGTTACATTGATAAACACAGAATATAGGCGAAAAATACGTATCGCAGCTGGTGCTATACAAAATTTATTTATCTTCACTCCTATCTTACTTAAATTTAATATTTTGAGTTTTTGTTTTTTCTCTCATAAAGTCTTACGCTGGATGGGGCCATTTTTATTGATTATCATTATTTTATTCTCAATTATTTTGGCTACCACAGGTCATTGGTTATATATTTTACTTGCTAGCATATTTATTCTTAGTATTTTGATAAGTTTAATTGACAGATTTATATTATACCCACGTAATAAAACTGTTAAAATATTTAGATTTATTACACATTTTTACTTAGCTAATTTAGCTACTTTTATAGGCTGGATTAGAGTAATGAAAGGAACTAAGAATAGTATCTGGACACCAACTCCTAGAGCTTGACAATTTTTAATAAAATTAAAATAAATATTTATATCTAATTAAAATAAATATTATAATTTTGAATAAAAAATAAGAAAATGAAAAAAATTTTTTATCTAAATCTTTTGTTGTTTTTATTCATATCTTGTAATGCGCAAAAAATAATAGAAATGGAGCAAAGTAGTGAAAAGTTAATAAATGCTAATCACATGGATATACCTGATATTAAGCCTTTTTTTAAAATAGATACTGCTTGGATAGAGGATGACTTTTTAAAAATTAAAATTTCTTTTATTGGCAATAAAAATATACCAGAATTTTCTTTAGTATGGAATGGGGCTTTGATGAAATCCTTGCCACCAAAGGCAGTTTTAGTATTACTACCTAAAATTGATAAACTGCCAAAAGGTAAAAAAACCGTTAAAATGACTTTGGCTTATGAACTCAGTGCTATTAAAGAAACCAACTATGATGAGATAATACTTTTGCTCAAAGATTATAATACTCAATTAAGATATACGCCCAAGAAATAGAAAATTTGTAAATTAATAATCAAGAATATATTATACAAAAATTCAGAATTCTAAATAATTTGGTAAGCTCATTACAAATTTTAAATTTTAATAAAAATTACTAATATGAAGATTATATATTTTACCCAGATTTTTATTATACTTTTCAATATGACTAAATATTCATTTACCTAATACATATTTAGATATATTAATTAGTTTGGCTATCAATTAATTACAACCACAATATTTTTTATATTTCATCCAGTCATTATAACTACCATTAAAAACATTCAAATCTATTTTTTCTGATATACCTTTTAATCGTCCACGATCAGAATATTGCCAAAATAAATACCTACCAGGAATTATAGGTTCATCTACTTTATAAGATGCTATCCACAATAGTAAATGATCTAGTTCATTACCAATTATTAAATCATAATAAGTAGAAATATTAGTATAAATCATTATATCATGAGAGGTTTCATTATTAATGGTATGAATAAAACTATTTAAATTTCTGATTGCAAGCTCTCTATCATTATATTCTTCAATATCAATAACATAAGGTAGTTTTACATCAATACCATCTATAGCATTCAAAAAATTTTTAGCTTGCTCATTTCCACTTAATTCAGCAATGAAATAATGATAAGCCCCAAAGCAAACATTTCTTTTAGATAATTCTTTTGCATACTCTTTAAACATAATATCTTGTAAATTAACACCTTCAGAAGCTTTTAAAAAAACAAATTCAATCGGTGTATCATTACCATACAAGAGTGAATCCCAATCTATTTTATCCCCTTGATAATAAGATAAATCTATACCATAAACATTGAAATTGTCTCTTTTAGGAAAATAATACTCAGATCTACCTATCAATAAATACATTAATACAAGTAAAATGCTAGTAATCAGCAAAATAATCAAAATATTATCGTATTTATCTCTCATGCTCATACAATTAAAATCTATTAAAAATAAACAAAAATCATTCCTATATTTTATAAATGCTAAGAATGTAAAGGAATAAAATGATAATTTATCTAAATGTTAAGTTTTTTAATACATTCTATTACATCATCTAGCGAATTTGCAGTTAAGATTTTAAGATTAGAATTTTCTAAAATCTCTTTTGCCATATTAGCATTAGTACCTTGTATACGTGCTATAATAGGTAGATCTATTTTGTTAAGATTTTTGCATGCTTTTAATATTCCTTGAGCTACTCTATCACATCTGACTATACCACCAAAGATATTTATTAAAATTGCTTTAACAGAGGGATCTTTCAAAATAATATTAAAACCTTTTTCTATTTGTTCAGCACTAGCTGATCCGCCTATGTCAAGAAAATTTGCTGGTTTGGCTCCTGCTATAGCTATTAAATCCATAGTGGCCATAGCTAGCCCAGCACCATTAACCATACAAGCAACATTGCCATCTAATTTTACATAATTTAATCCAGCCTCACATGCTTGTAGTTCTAGTTCATTTTCTTCTTCTATATCTTGCAATTTTTTTAAATCAGGATGCCTAAACAGCGCTGAATCCTCTAATACTATCTTGGCATCAGCAGGATATATCAGATTGTCACTTGTTTTTAAAACAGGATTTATCTCTACTAATGAAGCATCAATATCTATATATGCTCGATACAACTTGGTAATAAAATCTAGCATATCAGCGAAAGCATCTCCACTCAATCCTAAATTAAAAGCAATTTTACGAGTTTGAAAAGGCATTAAACCCACAACAGGATCAATAAATTCTTTAAAAATCATATTTGGACTATCTTCTGCTATTTTTTCTATATCTACACCGCCCATAGGAGAATAAAGTATGACATTTTTTTCATTTCTACGATCACAAGATATGCTTATATAAAATTCTTGCACATTATCAGGACCAACATAATAAAGATTTTGCTCTACTAGAACCTTTTTAACTAATTTACCTGTTGCATTGGTCTGAGGTGTTATCAGTCGCATACCAATGATTTGAGCTGCAAGTTCTTTAGCTTCTTTAGGTGATTGAGCTATTTTTATGCCACCAGCTTTACCTCTACCACCAGCATGTACTTGAGCTTTTATAGCACAGGTATCTGATCCAGTTATCTCTTTTAACTTCATTGCAGCATCAAAAGCTTCATCAGCATTACAAGCCAAAAATCTTTTCGCAACTCTAATGCCATATTGTTCTAATATGTTTTTTGATTGATACTCATGGAGGTTCATATTATTTATTTTTAATAATTAAAAGTAGGTAAAATTAATAAGAAATTAGAAAATAAAAATTATAATAATTAATAGATTGATATCGTTATATTAAATAAATTGTTATGCTAAAACATTTATTTGCAATTATTTTAATAACATTTGTATTATTTTTTAGTTGTAGTAAAGATGATTGTTATGACAGCAAATTAGAAGAAAGACATTCCGGTATTTGTCCACAAAATTATGATCCTGTTTGCGGTTGTAATGGAGTCACATATTCTAATGACTGCGTTGCTGCTAGTCATGGTATTACTCATTTCACTAAAGGAGTATGTAAATAAATTAAAAAATTATTGAATTAGACATTTAGATAATAACCCCAAAATAGCTCTCTCTGCGTTCTTTGTATATGAAATTTTGTGGCCTTTGGGTTAAAAAATATAATAAGAAGTTACATATAGAATATTAACCACAGAGAACACAATGAAACCACAGAGTTCACAAAGAAAAGCCAATTATTTCTTAAACGCCTAATTCAAAAAATTTATTTTTCTTTTTTCAATAAATCTCTAAGGGGAGAATGAAATATTTAGTCTGTTAAAATTTATACAGGATTAATATCAGAAAATTTATTAAATTTGCAAAAAATAAAAAATTATGAAAGAAATTGTAGATAACTTGGAAGAATACTTATCTATGAGCAAACAAGAGAACTTAGAATTTCTAGACCAGCTCTATCACCTAATGAACCAAATCAACGCTGATGCGGTAGACTATCAAGGGCTCAAGATCCACCATGCACCACCATTATGTCCAGATTGTCAGAGCAATCGCATAGTAAAAAATGGATTCCAAGGCGGACAACAGATGTATATATGCAGAAAATGTGGTAGGCATTTCAGAGTAACAACAGGCACATTCGTTTACCGAATACAAAAGAAAGAAAAGATGCTCGATTACATTCGTTGTATGCTCGAGGGCAAAACTCTCAGAGTTTGTGCTAAAGAAGTGGGCATCAGCTTACCTACAAGCTTCGCTTGGCGTCATAGGATTTTAGCAGCTTTGAGAAATTTCGAAGCCAATGTCAATTTCTTCGGAATCGTGGAAGTAGAGGAACTGTTAATGAATTACTCCGAAAAAGGAAGACGCTATCGAAATGAAGAAGAGCTAGCAGAAGCACAAGAAAAGAAAAAGAAAAAAGTAGCCGTTATAGCATCTAAAGATAGGACTGGCAATATGCTTTTTAAGCAATTAGGCTTAGGTAAAATAAAACGTGAGCAAATAGAGCAATTGCTAAATACCAAAGTATCAGCTAATAGTGTGATATGTTTCGGACACAATGATGAGTTTAGAAAGTTGAAGAGTCAGAATCTTGAGCGAAAAGAAATAGTGATAGATAGGG
>Ga0265295_1001699_pt1 | contig 37651 bp, 43 predicted proteins | sample Munlansysbiofilm_FD_192503 | JGI IMG/M metagenome (GOLD analysis project Ga0265295, IMG submission 192503) | Leachate microbial communities from a municipal landfill in Southern Ontario, Canada - Methane capture system biofilm | ecosystem: Engineered > Solid waste > Landfill > Unclassified ... | reverse complement strand
CTTCAACTGCTTCAACTGGATCTGCTTCAACTGCTTCAACTGCTTCAACTGCTTCAACTGCTTCAACTGCTTCAACTGCTTCAACTGCTTCAACTGCTTCAACTGCTTCAACTGCTTCAACTGCTTCTAAAAAGTTTTTAAGTTTTTTACTTCCTGGGCGCAGGCGATTAATCTTTTCAACTAACTCATCAAAAGTAGCATTATTTTCTAATAGTTTTACTAGAGCTTTATGGGTACCTTTATCTGTAGCAAATTCATTGATTAATGTTTCTCGATGATCTGCTTCAACTGCTTCAACTGGATCTGCTTCAACTGCTTCAACTGCTTCAACTGCTTCAACTGCTTCAACTGCTTCAACTGCTTCAACTGCTTCAACTGCTTCAACTGCTTCAACTGCTTCAACTGCTTCTAAAAAGTTTTTAAGTTTTTTACTTCCTGGGCGTAGACGATTAATCTTTTCAACCAAATCATCAAAAGTAGCACCACTTTCTCTGAGTTTTACTAAAGCTTTGTGGGTACCTTTATCTGTAGCAAATTCATTTAACAGTTTTTCGATTTTTACATTTTTCATTATTGTTCCTTATTTTTGTGAATTTAAATATTCAATTGCTTTTATAATAGATTCATCACTATAATTATTTTTAGCTTGAATTTTTTTAATAAGTGCTTCATCATCATTCTCGCTAGAGTTTTTAATATCTTCTATATTAATAGAATTAAAAAAATCAAAGATTTCTTTTTTTGTCTTTACAAGCAATTGCACCAATTTAGGAATAAAAGCATCCTTATATGGTGTAAATGGAATCTGAATTGTTTTACACATAATTTGTCCACTTATTGTATCAATGGTTACATGTTCAAATTCAGGTATATGTTCATCTAATTCTGTTTCATAATCTCTTACTACTCTGGTAAAATTCCAATTATTTACAAAATAAGCAGGTTTTAAATCTCTGTCAATTTTAGTAGTTTTGTATCCAACATGATAATGCCCACATATGAACATATCGATATTTGGAAAAGTTGTACTTAAAGAGACATATGAATCATTACTTATATTCTCTACCTCACTAGGTGTGATATTTGAATGCAAAACAACACAAATTGTTTTATAAGGTAATTCATTAGCTTCTTTTAGTTTCGCAAGTACATCATTATAATTATGATGATAATCAATACCTAATAATATCATATTGTCTTTAATAATTGGATCCGTTGTAATGTTTTGTAGAACTCCATCATGAACCATTTCACCAAATACTGTTTCATCACTTCCTTCATAACCATGAAACATGTCATGATTTCCAACATTACTAAAGAGAGATAAAGAAGTTTTTAAATCTTCAAGAACTCTTTTATTTTTACGAAATTTTTTAAATGACCATTTATCTTCATGACTTGAATCAAAAACATCACCTGTAAATACACAATCTTGTATATTATTTAAAACACAATAATTTTTTAAATATTCAAATTTTTTTAAAACATCACCTTCATAGTTGGTTCTAATTTTATTTTGAAATCCAAAAGATAAATGAGGATCTTTTAATGTTACAAAATTATACAACATGTTGAGCAGTTGTTTCTTCTAGTTGTTGTAATTCAGTCTCTAATGATACAATATTTGATTCATACGTGTTACATATTGTTTCTAATTCTGTTGCATCATGTGTGCCAAATTGTTCTTGAAAGGTTGTATTCATTGTATTAATTGATTGCTCAGTAATAATGATTTGACGATTAATATTATCCAACTCTGTTTGCAGTTGTTGTTTTCTATTTTTGTACTGTGTTAATTTATCCATTTGATTCCCTTATTTTTGATCTTTCATAATTTAATTTATTACTTGCCAATTGTTGAAACAATTTAATACCGTAAATTTTTCCACCTGTTGTGATGCTATTAGCTATAAGATTATTACCATATACCCAAGTAACCATTCCGTAGATACCATAACCTGAGTTCAAGGTTACTTTAATACCATTTGATTTAGAATCTCGTTGAGAGCTTCTTAATTTTAATCGTTTCTTTATAGTTTCCTCAGTAACATATGTTTCAAATTTAATACTTAATAAACTTTCTAATTGTTTATTTCTAATATATTCATCACTGTCTCCAACCAACGCAATTACTTCTTTGGCAATGTTTTCATCTAAGTGTTCATTATCTAAAATAAAAGCTTTTTGTTGAACAATATTTAATTTATTCCAGTTTTCAGTAATTGCATTTAAAATAAGCATTTGATTTTTAACAAACCCTCTATCGCTCATACCATCTAGAATTAAATCTACTTCGAATGATTTATTATTATCATGTGTATCAAAATATGTTCCATATGGATTTAATACATAATTCGATAAAATATAATCTTTAAAATTCGTATAATCCATAACATACAAAGCAGTCTTACTACTATTTATATCATGAATAAATAAAAATTGATTATTTTTATATTTGCTTTCGAATGTACTATTATAAAATGTATAATCAATTACTGTTTTACTATAACCTTTATTATACACACTAGCCCAAGTTAAAGCCTCAAGCAGAGGATATAAATTACATTTCAATAAATAATATTCTTCATCCGTCTTTGGTTGCAATATATTTTCAAATGTATGATAGCTAACAATTTTATTAAACATCATAGTATAATAAGCAGTGTTAAATTCTATACTTTTATTTTTTGATTCTTTAAATTTTACACGTTTAGCATAATTTTTCATAATATTATTAAATGCTCCACGAAAATTCTCCGTGCCAAATTTCACAGCATCTTTATTGGTATGTTTTTCTTTACTAATGCTACTCATGATTAAAAAAACTTGACCAACAATTCGCCAATCATATATTCTTCCACGTAATGTATCATACCCTATATTTAATAAAGCCATGATAGTAGGATATAGTGATTTAGCATCCTGTGATCCTACAACTTGAGTTCTAGATAACCCTACAACTTGAGGCTTAGGTTGTTGAACATAAGCACCCAAAGTTTTTAAATGTAAAGCAAATTCTTTTATATCTTTTTGCTTAAATTCTTTCATATTAATCTTCTATGATTGTGTGGTGTTTAAAGAAATTCATTAACGCATTTTTCACACTAAGAGGTAATGTTTTTTTAATATATATTTCATCAATATGTTTTTTACAATAGTATTTTAAACTATTAACACTATTGAATTTCAAGTTGCTAAAATTTGAATGATGTATGAATGTATTCGCAATTAGATTAAAATAATAACCGTCTTTTCCATTAGTCTTGATTTTAGTCTCACTAATAGCTTCACCCTCTAATCTATTATCTTTCCAATCATGTAGATGAAATCTTAAAAAATTATTTTTTTTATCAATCTTTAATTTATATTTTTTTTGGAGCTTTTTCAATTCATCTAATTTTTTTAAGCCCTCTTCATAAGCAAGCATTGTTTTTGTCTTTAGATCTTCTTCTGAAACATCAATATATTCCTTTTTAAAGTTAAGAGCTTCTTCTTCAGACATGCCTTTATTTACTAATTCACTAATTTCAGTATCTGTTTGTTCCAAATTTTCTTCTCGCATATTATACCTTTTTAATATTTTGTGAACTACCAAATCTATAAAGAAGATTTGGCTTCCTTGGCTGAGCCTGCCTATAGGATCTGTGTTGGTTCTCGACAATCCCAATATAGGGATTTTATAGAGGTCGAACTCCAACTCATTCCCTACAGGTCTCACATACTCATATATCCAAAGGCGTTACTTTCGACAGTTCCTGCCGTAGATAAGAATATTATATCAAAAATAAGGGATGAAGTTCAAGACTAATGCCTTAAATTTCATCCCGACGGCTAAAGACCGGGAAATTTCTGATAAGAGTGGTTAAAATTTAACACAAGAATAAGGAGACGAATCTCCTTAAACTTGTTGTTGAACTATTTTATTTATAAAACACTTTTCGCCTCTACTATCACTAATTATTAATTTTGAATACATTAGAGGATCAGTCCATTCATTTTTAACTGCATCGCTAAATACAATATCTTTTAATTTATAATCAATATAATGTAAATCATCAATAAATGATTCAGCATAACCAGTATCTGTTTCATGAACTCGAACACTACTTACACTTACCATTTTTTCACCATTGTTAAATTGAGTAGCTTTAACTATTTTATCAATAATAAATAGAAACATTAATGAATATGATTCAGCGCTCGGTGAACAAGGCATTTCAATAACTCTTTGTGAATATTCATAAATATCATTTTTGAATTTATCACTTTCTTTATTCCATACACTAAACGCATGATCAAAAGAATCAATCAAGTCTTTAATGGTTCCTTTCATTAATCCGAAATCCATAACCATTTGACCATTATCTAATCCTTTACTTGTAAAGAATACTTCTACTTTATAAGAGTGTCCATGTAATGAAAACTTACATCTATCACTGCTACAATTTCTAACAATATGCGCACCCTCAAATTTAAATAATTTTCTAATAATCATTTAATGCCGCCCTTACTGTGGTAAAGGCATTTGTGGCATTGGTTGCATCGGAGCTGCTTGTGGCATTGGAGCTGCTTGTGGCATCGGAGCTGCTTGTGGCATCGGAGCTGCTTGTGGCATCATCGGAGCTGCTTGTGGCATTGGAGCTGCTTGTGGCATTGGAGCTGCTTGTGGCATTGGAGCTGCTTGTGGCATTGGAGCTGCTTGTGGCATTGGAGCTGCTTGTGGCATCGTAGCTGCTTGTGGCATCGGAGCTGCTTGTGGCATCGGAGCTGCTTGTGGCATCGGAGCTGCTTGTGGCATCGGAGCTGCTTGTGGCATCGGAGCTGCTTGTGGCATCGTCGGAGCTGCTTGTGGCATCGGAGCTGCTTGTGGCATCGTCGGCATATGAGATGCTCTTTCAGCTACTTCAGCTGGAGCAACATAACCATTTGCAGCGGCTGGTTTATCATCACCTGAATATTTATTTTCAACAAAATGAATAATTTGAACATATTTACCAAAGATTTTGACGCCCTTTTTCTGTGCAACTTTACTATCATAAGGATATACTATTCCTTTAAATGTTCCGATGCTTCCATCACCAAAACAATCACCTGGAATGAGTTGTGGTGTACTATCATATGCCTGAATTAATTCTTGTGTATCTGCTTCTTGGACACCTTTGAATAATAGGTATTGCTTAGATTGATCAAGCATAGGCATAACATCTGGTGCAATTTTACTTGCATCATTCGGCATAACCCACATGTATCCCATACTTTGAGCTTTATCTGATTGTGTTGCAATTTTTCCCCACTCAGCATTACATGCATTAATAATTTCTGGAACTTGTGGGTGGTCTTGTGGAATTAAACAGTTAATTGAATACTTGTTACTAATTTTATTTAATCTAGTAATGAAATTGTATTGAAAGATTACTTCATTGATTGTGATTGGTGTTGCCATTGTATGTCCTTTTATTTTATTTTAATATTGTCTTACAACATCTAACATGATATTGTCTGCAGCTTGTGTATCACCTGTTTTAATAATATCTTCGAACTTTCTAAAAAATTCTATATTATTCATTAATTCTTTACTTACTCTCCCACGACTCATTATAGGGTGTAAATCTTTAATTTCTTCTTCTGTAATCGTATTGATATCTTTTTCAATAATTAAATCACATATTAGATTACAAAATTCTATTTCGTAATAAATATTTTGCGCTTGCATTTCAATAAAATCCGTATTATGAAATTGATTATTTTCTAAATAATATTCATTACTACTTAATTCTTGAATTTCAAAAAAGCCTACTTTTTTAGTATGTTTAATATCTTTAATTGAATGATTACCAAGCATTTTATCAATTGCTTCTTCAACGGTCTCAATTAAAATAAATTCACCCTCGTGTTTACAAATATATGGTAATTTATGTTCAATTGCAGCAAATCTTACTAATTGACTACTATCGCTTGTCATGTTTAAATTATAAAGTCTTTCAAATAGACCCATACTTAAAAAGCTTAATCGACTACTTTGACCTAGCCAATGCACTTGATCTATTGTAAAATTAAATTTCTTCTGATAACTCAAAAGCCAAAGTGTTGCAGGTACTGCATGACTAAATTTTGCTTTACTTGTTTTCTTTAAACCAACTAATCCTCCTACTGACCAAAGTTTATAATATTTATATACTTCTAATTCTAAAAATAGTTTCTGCCATGTTTTAAAACTATTCTCATTACTTGTCTGCAATACAAATAATTGCTTATCGCTAATTGTAGGATGTTTCTTAATTAATTCAATGCTTTTTTGAATACTGTATTTATTCTCATCATAAATTTTTTGTAGATCATATTTCATATTGAATACATCAAGTGAAAAAATTCTATGAATTCTATCATGATATTCTTCAAGTAATAAATGATAAACATCTATATATTCTTTTAATCTACTTGCCGTTACATAGCCCACTATGATTTGGAAACCGCCTGAATCTATATAAAGATTTTTATCACTCGGAGCTTCTTTTAATATATTATTAATGTGACTTAACATTTGTAAATATTTCCAGGCTCTACTGGTAGCAGGTTCACCAAGAGATACAAGATAGTCATCGAAATAATTAAATATCGGAACACTCATATCACTCTTAGGACTAGTTACACTAACATACTTCATTATTGTCCTTTATATTAGATAACTTGTTATTTCTATACTATATAATAATTATCAACTAAGATATGCTTAAGGTAATATCATACCATAATCTGGTTGATTTTCATCATCATCTGATTCATCATCATCTAATGTTCCAATTGTTATATCATCATTAAACATATCATCTAAATCGATAGTGTTTCCACCACCTAAAATACTATTGAGAATAAGTCCCTCATCTTTAACAATTTTCTTTTCTCTATATATTTTTGGTTTTTGAATTTTAATGCTTTTATCAGCAATACTTTCCATTGCACTTACTATTTCATTAAATGATCGAGTATTCATGTCTTCAATAACTTGCTCAGATGTTAAATCATCTTTATCAATAACAACTATCATAATCTTTTTATTGTCATAATCTATGATACTTTCTAAATTCGACATTCCTAATTGTTGATCTCTTTTATTTAAAATGAAATTTCTAAAATAGGTATTTCCTTTGGGAATATTTAAAATATTACAAATGTTTTGAATATTTAAATCTCTTTCTGAAAAGACTTGTCTAATCCAGTTAATATATTTAGGATTTATGAATTTCATAATATCTGGTTTCTTCATTAATCTCCTTTATTGGCCTATATTTATACTTGTGATATTATCAGGTATGTGTGCAAATGTTGTACGATTTAAATATTGATAACTATTAGTGTTTGTTCTAATAAATTTATCTTCAATAGTAACAGGGGTTTCCACAAATACTTTACCATTTGATAATTTTTGAACAGGCGAAATATTATAATTTTTTCCAAAACCAATTGCACCTAATGGAATCTGATTAAACTCATATGTAACATATTTACACGGATGAATAGCTAGAACTGTTTGAGCTGCTAAAGTTTTTTTATAATTATTTGTATCATATATAGATACAATATTTAAACTCTCTCCATTTGATCCATTACTTGGTCTAATAATTCCTTCTTGATTCCCACTATCTAATTTTGGATTTAATAGAACTATATTTTTTTCCAGCTTTTTAAAATGACTAGCTGTATCTATAATATGTTTTTCTTCGATGTATTTAAATAGTTTTAAACTACCCTTTGTAAGTTTTACAACGGGTATATTTTCACTAACATCTACCAATGAGAATATAAATAGATACCCTCCTTTATCATCTCGAACACTTTGTCTAGTATGACTACTTTCCAAATCATCAAATATAATAAAAGGTTTTAAAATATAAGGAGTATAAGTATTTGAAATATTATTTAAAAATTCAATATTTGTCATGATATTGAAATGTATCTTTTTAAATACTTGAGAATGCTTACCTCCAGGGGTCATAACAAGTGTATGAAATTGATAATCATCAAGCACTTTATATAGTTGTTCGTAAACAGTTGTATTGTCAATAATTTTGCTATTATTGAATGCGATAGTTAGATCACTATCAGTATATAATCCCAATGCTTTCTCACTAATAAACGCACCAAATATTTCATGAGAATTATTTGAAGTACTTGATTGATACTTACGAATTTTCAGTCTAAGTTCTTTGATTACTAAATCATTTTGTTTGATAGTAACTATCACTGTGTTTTCAGTATTTGTAATTAAATCATATTCATCTGCAGTCAATGATATTAATCGTAAACTATAAATATTATGTCTATAGTTTAGACTATCACGTAGAGTTGAAAATTCAGCTAGTGTAAACTCAGCTAAATTATGTTTAACTACTTCTACATTTTCATCATCTCTTGATTTTACACCATTTGAATCAATAACTGAAGCATTGAACATATTTATAATAGCATCAAAATTTAAACCATTATCAACAACTCTTGCATTTTTAAGAGCAAGAGTTGCATTTTTGAATCTACTTTGATCAGTAGTTCTTAACATTTCCACGCTTACATAGATCTTATAATAGAATCCATTTTGCATTATATTTCCTAGTCTAGATTGCTGTCAACATGTAGTCTTGGACTATATCTAAAGAAATTTCTTAAAGAATATTGCACAGCATCATGTTTGCTATTTTCCCAAAGCTCTTTATGCTTACCTAATGGCTCATCTGGAGTAAAGGGCATAATAAGAATTTGGTTCGAGTGAAAATTACTAAATTCATTGAATATTACATCCATTAATACTTCATTCCATTCTAATAGATTTCTACTATGTATAAATTTAATTTGAATGTCAAATTTATCGCTTAAGATATTCTGATAATTTTTAAAAATATTTCTATAAATATTGAGAATTTCTTCATCTGATTTAATAGCACTATAGCTTGTGGTTCCAACAAGTTTAGGGCTAATACTTAACATAAAATTGATATCAAATTCTTTTAATTTATCAACTAAAAGATTACAGTTTGATTCAACACTAAGCATTGTACCATTAGTTTCAAAAATAATATTCTTGATAAATGGAAATGCGATTAGAGTATTCTTAATTATTTCATCCATATAATTAAGATTAAGAAGAGGTTCTCCACCTGTAATAGATAGATTAGTGATCTGTCTTCTTTGATCACGAGAATATGTATTTTTTAATAATTCAATATATTTTCTAGAAGTAATTTCTGTAATATCATATTCTTCTTTTCCCTCTACACTAAACTTAGTGTCACAAAATGTACATCTTAAATTACAAGTACCTGTACGGATATATAAAGCACTTCTACCTATAGTTCCTCCTTCACCCTCGAGTGAAATAAAGTGTTGAACCAGTGTAGGAAACTTTGATAAAGGCTTTAATAATAATTGTTCGATTTTTTTCATAGGTACTCGCTTTTTTATATTTTAAATAGTTGATTGTTAAATTTATCTAATTCTTTTTGAATAGCTGTAATTCTATGCTTGTATTGTTGCATCTCTTGAAATATCTCAAGCATTGAGATAGTAAGATTAGAATTTTCTTTATCCTGATTACTAAAAACAATATTATAAATACTCTTTTTTAGAACTAGGCCCTCTTTGATTTTAATCCATTCAGCGACTGTTTTACATTCATTATTTATAGTGATTGTAAATTTTAAATTTCTTTCATTTATAAGAAGTTGAAGATTTTTCATCTCATCGATTTTAGAAACTACTTCATTTAGCAATTCCTTTAAATCATCCGCTTCTAATGAATGAGGTTTTACATTTTCATCATTTACTGATTTAAGGGATGAAATATTTCCACATAATATAAAATATTCATCTATATCATTTTTTAAATTATTAATACTAGTTAATAATTTAGTATTTGTGGTTGATACTTGTTCATTTTCCAATTACTCTCCTTATACTGTTTTTGTTTCATATAATACCTCTCTGCTAAATTTTTTACTTCGAATTATTTGATTGTTTTTAGCATACATCAGATCGTTTCTATACATATATAAAATACTGCGTCCACCTAGAGTAGCCCCCATGGTTGAATTATTATATTTTGATAAATCAAAATTTAATTCCATGAACATTAATTTTTCATCTAATTTATATGTTAAAAGAACGTCGAAAATATTATATGTTAAATAACCAACAATATTGTGTAAATAATTATGACGGAAGCCTCCATCAAGATCTAATTTTGTAACATCTAATTCTTTTTTAGCAACTGTATTCAATTTATAGTTTGGTAAACTTTTACCTAAACCATTTCCACCTTCACCGACAGGTTTATACATTAAAAGCAAATCTGCTAATTTGTAATCAGGTAATTCAAAATTATAATCTCCATATCTATCAACTTTACCGAAGTCACTAACTATGGTTTTCATTTCTTCTTCACCAAATATCTTACCAGTTCGATTAAATATATAAGGATCATCGAAATTTCGACTATTGAATCCAATTAAGAATAATGTATTTAATTCTCGCAATTTAGAAAAAAATGTCTTCAACATCTCTTGTTCGTTATCGCAAATCAATACTTCAATTTGTAATCCATCAATTTTATATATTTCATTTTCTTGGCATTTCTCATTGTAAAGTTGAATAACACTTTCTTTGATTATTGTGGGATCTTTTAAATCACAATCAGTTACATATGCTACAGCATAAACTATATTTAATACATTATTATAAAATGCAATACTGTTGATTGGATAATTTACATCTAAAGGGTCTGTAAATTCTCCGGTTTCTGGAACATATGTTTCAATATCGTAATAAGTCTTATTTAATAATTTACTTGAGCTAGAATCCTTATATTTGAGCATATAATCAATGAATCCAAATTCTCCTGGTTCAATTTCTAAATTATAAAACTGATAAAATTTATAATTTCCTCTTTTAATATTATCCATTACTTGTGAAACATTTTCACTATTGACAACTACTTTTTGCATTATAGAACCCTCATTTTAATATTATCATCAAATAATTTTTCAAATGGATCTAGTTTCATATCAATATTGAAATTCATGATATCATCGATATCTAATTTCATATCTAGTTTTTTCATAATATCTATAAGTTTTGCTTTCTGTTCTTTTGATAAATCAGGAGGAAGACTTATAACATTAATTTTATCGCGCAAGGTGTTAGCATTATTATATGTGATATAATATTTATCATCAACTATGTTTAATGTTTTGATATATTCAATTAATTTAGTACTATCTATATTAATTTTTAAAACTGTAAATGAATCGCTTGGTCGAAATACATCTTCAACTATAGTATTAAATAATTTTGCACCTATTACATGAATAGGTACCGTTTTTTCTGTTTTTCCCCACTTCTTAGGAATTGTAAATTGTTTAAATTCTAGATTTTCCATATCTTTTTTAATCTGTAATTTATATTTATTCTTCAATTCCACAAAGATTATCCTATACATTTGAACTAAATCAATTTGGTGAACATCTGTTACCAAAATCTTATAAACTTCCTCAAGAAGAGATTTTGTAAGAATCGTAACATCACTTTTCTTGATTTGTCCCCCTGTTGTTTTTAATTTTGGTTTTTCTTCAAAAAATGTACCCTCATCCCATGCTTTAGCTAAAGCATAGAATTTTTTACTATTGAAGAAACCTTTGTATGCAATAACCTCGCTTTTAAAATCCATCGTGTTATACTTTGGATTCATATTAGCAAATGTTCCTACATAATAATTTAATGCATCATTATAGATTACATTCAATTCTTTTGCAATTCTTTGAATGTAATTTACTAGCTTATGAATATCTTCAAACTTATCAAATGGTAAATCATATAATAGATAACTACTATCTGTATCAGCATATAGTAGATAATCATCATCATCTGTTAATTCGATAAAATCGGGTGGAAGATACCAAGGATGATTTTCATCTATTACTTGATTCATTTTATGATCTTTTCATATTCTTGATTTTAGTTTTAAGGTTTTTAATTGGACGATTAAGATCATCACAAGCTTTCTTAATAGCTTTATCCAAATCTTCTCCTTCTAAATTACCATCAACTATTCTTTGAAGTACAAGTAATTCATCATCTGAATATTTACCTGTTTTATAAGGAGTACTAGATTTGATTGTTGGATTAGGATCTACTAAATCTTCATCTTTTACTGGTATTGTTGTTTCAACTTGTTTACTTACTGGCATACCTTTTGTAAAAAACTTTTTTAGTAAATCAATAATAAATTGTAATAGTTTCATATATTCTCTTTTCTTTTTTTATTTGTGTTGTAGTAAAATTTCGCTACGTAATTTTGAATCTTTAAAGATTCCACCAAATTGAATTGTACTGGTTGCACCACAATTACTTTCTACACCTCTTTGTGTTTCACAAGTGTGAATTAAATTACTCATAGCAACCATCACATTAGGTGAATCAATTGTTGCACAAACATGATTAAATATTTGTCTAGTTAGATTTTCTTGAAGTTGTGGTCGACGACTATACCAATCTGCAATTCTTTGTAATTTACTAATACCTAAAAATTTACCATTTGGAATATAACTGATGAGAGCATATGAGCCTTGTCCCTCTGTACTAAATGGCATCAAGTGATGACTACACATACTATGTAAGTCAATCTTTTTAGTGACAATTGTTTCGTAATCATTGTATTCTAAATCTTCTAAATTATGAACATTTGATTGAATCAATTCATCAAAAGATTCAATTCTAGGTGCTTTTGTAAAACGACCAACCATTAATTCATTAATTTGCATACTAGCAAATCTAAATGGTGTATCTTTTAAATTTACATCATTAGAATAATCAAGTTTTAAAATATCAAATAACTCTTTTGTTTTCTCAGCAGCCATATAAGTCATAACAGCTCGCTGCTCAAGAGATAATTCAACATTTTCATGTGCTCCAAAAGATTTCATACTATTTAAATCTTGAGTAATGTGTTCAATTTGATCACGTGTCAAAGTTTTATAAACTTGTTTAATTTTATCTTGCTCTGTTTGCATTCCGTTCCTTTTATATGTAATGTTATGTATTTCTATATTATTGTAAAAACTATCAATTAAGATATTTATCAGATATCATCTATATTGATTATAATACCCATAGGTGTTGAATCAGGAATTGTTATTTTATTTGATTCAATCTCTTTAGTCTCTTCAATCTCTTGAATAATTTCATCATCTTGTAATAAAGATTTTTCATATTTTTCTTGTCCTGCCAGTGCTCTTTTTTCAAATATATCACTCATTTTATTAATCACATCAGGGTGTCCATCATGATATTTTTTATGACAATGTACACATAAATTGATATAACTCACTTTATCGAAAAAATGCAAATCCATTACTTCTTGAACAAGATCAATACCTGTTTTTTCATCAATTAGATTAGATTCTAAATTTTCAGTAATTACATCTTGAACAATATCAAATAAAGTTTTTGGATGATGATGACTTTCTATTTTTAAATTCTTCTCATAATAATTTTCTTCGCATATTGGACAATCTTGATTATCTTTATACTTGCAACGCATTTGCCATATATCGTATTCTAATGTGAGTCTACAAATTCTTTCAATATGTTTTACACATTTGATTACCTCTTTCATATCACTAAGGTCATAATTATACCATATGGTTGTTTGTTCCATTATAGTTTACCACCTTTCATGAAATTTTTAAAGTTATCATTTACTGCAAATTTTAAACTTTGCAGAACATTTATATCGCTTAAAATAAATTCGACAAATTTATTTGAATCTTTGTATTCTAAATAATCATTATGAACAATTCCTTGAACTTTACTAACATAAAAACTAAATTCGAAATCTTTAATATAGTAGCGTTTCCTGTCTTGTTTATCAATAAAGATATAAAGTAGTTGATTACGGTCTTCTAAACTCATAACGTCAAATATTGTTAGCTCTAAAGAATCAATAATTTCTTGATTTAATTCTTTAATAAATCTATCATCATTTGCAAATTTGAGTTTAGTATTTCTCGCTTCAAATTCTTTAATCTTTCTAACCATTTCTTGATATTGATTACTATTATCTTTTGCTTTCATAATCCTACTAGAAGGATCTTTATAGAATTTTAATCTATCTGCATTGCTAATATAATCTCCATCGAATACTCCAAAATTGTTTAACTCATACACACTTAATGCATCTTTTGTATGCCATGTTGGGTTCAACTCAAGCATAGTTTCAACAAACGCTTTCTTAGCTGTGGGTGTATTGTATTGTGTGTAAAGAGTATATTGTTTAATTTGCAGTGTAATAATTAATATTTTATAAAACATTAATATTTCTTCATAATTCCATTCATTATAAAGAAAATTATTATTTTTATTTATAAGATACATCGCCCTAGGATGCAGTTGAAAAATCTTATGAATATAATATGATATACTTGTTATTTCATTTTTAAAATATGCCCAATTTTCAGGAAATACCCAATCATTAGAATAAAGCCATTGGATAACATCATTCATCTTAGGAACTTTTACAATACTAAAAAGTTCTTTAGGAAAGTGTTGTTCAATAGGTTCACTACGTTTATTATTTTTTACTTTAATAAATCGAGGATCTTCTTTATCTATTGAATGAACATAAACAATAGTTGGAAGTTTTTTAATACGCTTATAAATTTTATCATCTATGATATAAAAATTATAAAACTCTTGATCTCTTCTAACATTATATGTTAGATGTAAAGCATCACCTACTTTTAATGCTCTGTTCTCATATATAAACATTATTCTCCTTTAAAAATTAATAAATGGAAATAGTTTACCGCAATATATACCTTTTCTCAAAGCTTTTGATTTATCGATTATTTCACGAAATTCATCTCCGTCTTTAGTATAAATATAATCATCACCAATCCCTGTAATTTTCCCATCTAAGAGAATTGAATACGAAAACCAGTAGTAATTTTCATTCTTGTTTATCTTTTCATGATACATCAACATGCTATCTCTTTTGGTTTATGTGGAATATTTAATTCAATTAATTCTGAAGTATAAGATGTTTCATATAAAGAACCTAAAATGTTATCACTTACTTTATGCATGAAGTAATCAAATTGTTGTTCATCAACTGAGTCTTCCATATTATAAATTATCTCTAAGATACTCAACTTATGTTCTAAAATATGTATACTCATTGAAATAACGTCATTTGATTTAAAATATGTTAGTATTAAATCTTTATCCATTGTTTACCTTATACTATTTTAAAATAGTTTGTAAATCATCAGCAGTTGTTTTATCTTCTCTGATTTCAATAACTGATGGAATATACAGACTATAATTATTATTTTTTTTATTTTTACTAACCTCTGTAAATTTCACAGCTGCTATTTTACCAATATAATCATTTGGATTAAATCCCTCTATTAATTGAATACCTTTGCTTGAATCATTTAAATCAACTCTTTCAAATCCTCTTTGTTCCATAGTTAAACCACTAATATTTACATTTAATAAACCATCACTACTTTCACATATTATGCTTCCAACTCCTTTTTCAATAGATGTGTTTGGTTTGCCATAATTATATCCAACAATTATTAGATCACACTCTTTGAAATCTTTTAATTTAATCATACCTTTAGTTGTCTGATCATGTTCCCATGGAAGATCAAAGTTTTTAGCAACACATCCTTCAAGTCCTCTACTAATTTTATCAGTATGAAATTCCATTACTTCATCAATATTTTTTAAAATTTCAGTCTCAACGATTCTCATTTCACAATTACCTGTTTTGTGTTGATTAAATATTTGAACTATTTTTTTAAGTTTCTCGAATCGTTTAACATATGGTTCATCACTATATAGATTTTCCCAATCTTTTAAATCAACAACATCCCAGACAGAATAAATAATATTTTTAGAAGTATAATCTATTTCTTTATAAAATTCATCTAATTTCTTTAAAGCAGATGCTTTAGACTTTTCTGATTTTGCCTCCTGAATTTTAAGTTGTAAAGTTTTAATAGTTGTTTCTTGTTGACAATACGAATTGATTCTACCATTACCTTGTTTTCGAGGCATAATTGAATCACCATCTTTTACCAATAGCTCTCCATGTAAAACAAAATTAGGTTTGAACAATTTATGTATTAAATCAAATTCTTCGAACTTAGGAACTTCTTGTCCACTTCGTGTTGTAAATAGTAATTGTTCAGGATAATTTGCAGCATTTTGAAACAATCCGTCTTCTTTAGTTTGACCAAAACAAGGAAATTTGATTCTTTTTTCAAGCATTGCTTCTTTTTCACATCTCATATAAGGTGCGATAGGAATTAATTTGTCATAAACTTCATTGAGCATTCTAGCTCCGACTTTTGCTCGAATATCTCTTTTTAAAACATATCCAAATAACTCAACCACTTGAGGACTACATGTTACCATAAAGTCACTTAATGTTTCATCACATGCTTTACCTTTTAATTCACCAGCTTTCATCTGATCAAGAAGATTGTACATCATTTCTAAATCATCATCATAATTGTATTCGACACCAGGTGCCGCAACATATGTTGGTAAGTTAGTTTTACCATAAACGAAATCTTTTTCATTATAAACGTACATTAGGTATTTAAACCAAGAATCATTTTTGAAATTTTTTAAGATTTCTTTTTTATCATTTGTCTTAGGAGTGTTCTGTAACACTTTTATTGTATTATAAATTTCCATTATATTCCTTATATTTTTTTACTAAAAACACCAAATTGCATCTTTTGAGTAACTACGAAGCCAACAATTATTCCAATAGTTACACTTATTGCTCCAAATAGATCACCATTATTATAAGCATTTATTAACCAGCAAATATCTGCAAAGGTGTAGCTTATTACACTAAAGAAGACATTACCTATATAAATATATAATGCTCCGATTATTAATAATAATCCTCCAATTGCAACACTGGTAAAACTTAATAAAAATGATGTTGTAAAAATCACAATAAGCAAAACAATAAATAATAAATAGTTATTTAATCTATCTGTGTTTGTAATAATCATTTGATCAATGGTTTTGAACAATTCTAGTATTTTCATTTAATATCTCCTAGTATGTTGCGAAATTTAGAAAATGAAATATAATCTTCAAGATTATCAACTGTAATAGAATCTATTGTTTTAAATAGTGTTTGTAATTGATCTTTATAATATTCTTTGTACTCACTGTCACCTTTAAAAAGATATCCATCTCGTCCAAATTTTTCAACTAAATGATCATATATTTTAGTTTTTAGTAAATTATCACTTATCAATGTACTAAATAATTTATCAGGATACGTATTATAATATGATGAACCATCTTTTACTGTAACATGTGCACTTGAAACTATTTTAATATTGTACATAAATATTCTAAATACTATTTTATAAATATCAGGTTCATCTTTATCTGCTATTCTAAATATTGTAGGAAGAATTGAATGATGAAATATAGGATAATTTTTACTAGCTCTATGATTAACGACACATAACCAAAGTATTTGCTTTTCATCCGAATTAAGAAGATTAATAAAATTATCTCCTTGTAAAACATAATCACCTGCTAATAGATGATGATTATCTCTATCTATTTCACTAAAAGCATCATGTATGTAAGAAGCAAGCAATAAAATAAAATAGTTTCTTTTATCAACAAGTGCTTTCTGGCCCAAGATTATTTGACATCTTGTTAATACGTCTTCTATGTGTTCCACTCCATGAGATGTATCATGGAGTTTATAAAACTTAGAGATATAATAATTTTGTATATCTCTAATAAATTGATCATTTAAATTAAAATCTAGTAACATTTATTCCCCTTTAAACAGCTTTCCAAAATCTTCAATACTCATTTGAGCACCGCACGCGTTTCTGTGACCTCCTCCTCCAAAATGTTTTGCCAGAATACTAGCATCTGGTAAGGTATCTAAACTTCTAAAACTTAGAACAACATTCAATTCCTGCGTGATAAAATACATTAATGCTACTCTATTATAAGTTTTACATAAAGTATTACCTATCTCACTTATTAGCGAAGTTGCATTTAACATAACAATATCATGATCAAGCAATGTTGTGAATTTTAACTTATCTTCTTTAATGGCAACATTAATATCATTTTGTTGTTTTTTTAAAAGAAATTCTCCCGTCTCTATCAATTTTCTTCTATTGTTTAAAAATTTATAAACAGCACTTTCAAAAGATAGTAAATCATTTTTTTGAACTAAAAAGCTTAAAGCCTCACTTATCTCTTTAGAATTAGGCATTTCCCATTTCCACATATCTCTATCTTGAATGTACAAGAATAGTTCTTTTGGAAATTCTTTAACACTAGGATCTATTTTTTCAAAATATTCATATGTTAAAACAGCACCTGATTTAGAAATATCAAAATTAAAATTAATATTTTCAATATGCATTGTGTTAATAAATACATCTTTATTTGTAATATGGTGATCAATAATAGTAATACAAATTCCTCGTTCATTGAGATAAATTAGCTCTTCCTCTTTTAGACAAAAATCAACAATGAATAATTCATCGTATGCTTTAAAATCCTCTACTTGATAATTTCCATACTGAATAGGTAATAATGTTAACTCATTTCTTTTACTAAGCACATGATTTGCTATAAATGCTGATGCAATTCCATCCATACAGTCTTTGTGATATACTAGTCCTAACATTTTTTTCCTTTTTATAACCAAATAGTGATAAATGGTTTAGTTGATTTGAAACCTTGAATTATTTTATATTCTAAATCACTCAAGGTAAACACCTTACATAACTGTTCATAATCAGTTATTTCATTAAATACGATTTTAATTCTTACCAATTGTTTAGTAGGATACATATCATAATAAATTTTATGATAAAGCAAATTATTATCTTGTAATAATTGTTGAATTAGTTTTTCGTAATGTTTTTTATAATTAAAAGGAACTGGTTGTCCATTTTTAATATTTTTAATAATACTCTTTAAATCTTTTTGAGCTTGTTCATCAAAAGCTATCTCATAAACTAATTCTGCTTTTTGTTCATCAATCATTTTTTTTAGATTTCTTATGTTCTTTAAATTGAGGCTTTTTACTACGCTCTCTACCATTATCCATTTGATCACATGTGTTCATAATCTTTTGATAATTCAATTCTTTTTGTTCAACATCTAATTTACCTGGTAAATTAGATTTAAGAATATTGAGCACTATATTATCACTAATTTCTTTTCTACTTCTGAGTTTTATATATTCAAAATTATTACAATCTTGAATCAATTTAATCGTTTTAATCATTAATCTCCTTTAAATAATTTATCTCTATTGGAAATAAATCATATATTTTATCGTGTAAAAATGAATCTTCTAGACATTTAATCTTATTTGAAATATCTTTTATGTCAACTTGAATAATCAAATATATATAAGATATTTCCTCTTCATTTAAATCTTTTCGAATTACATTATATTCATCCTGTGTTAATTTACTAAGATTCTCTATAATATTAAGAGTGGATTCAAAATTCATAGCATTTTATCCTTGGTTTCTTTTTCAAAACTTGTTTGAAAATTTTCGATATCTTGATACCAAATCATACTTGGTTTTGTATCTACTAATTCATTATATTCTTTATGTAAGTTTTGATTCTTTTGGTTCAATTCCTCGATCTTTTCAAAGGTTAAAGATCGAATTTGAGAATTTAATAAATAATCATAACTATCATCAACTTTAGATAATTTATGAAAAATTATTTGCTCAATAACTTTATCTCGTTTTTGATTTCTCAAAATAATTTGATCACTGTTAACCAACTCTATAAATTTAATTAATGATTCATTTTGAATGATATCATTTTGCATTTTATCCAAAATATATTGTTTACGAAGTTTATAAATTCCTATCATATATACGATATATTCATATAATACCTCTGCAATATTATCATACCTTTTAATCTGATCATTTGTATTAATTACAGTGATATTTTCCCCGACTTGTTCAATAAGTCCTAAAAGACTATACAATGCATCATTTTTTAAAACCTTATCTACTTTCTCGTTAGTTTGTAATTTAATTTTTAAATAGAATTCGTCACCATTAATATTTTCATTAATCGATTTAATATAATCTTCCTTTAAAGGTGTTAAATAATTTAAATATGATTCTCTGTTATATTTTGGTGGAACTTCTGTTATCACTACTTCACGTTTTTTTACATCAAGTGTTAAGATTCCTTTGAATGACCAACTAGTTGAATTATCTTCTTGATAAACATCTCCTTTAAATAAAGGCATTGTAGGTTTAATGTCTTTAGGAATTTCTGATCTTTTTCCTGTTAACACTTCTTTAATAATTGTAATAATTGTTTTATAATCTCTTGGAAGAATATTACAACTATAACCTACTCCGATCTGGCGCTGACCATTAATTAATAATAAAGGAATTACAGGAATTAAAAATAATGGTTCAATTACTTTACCTTCAGCACTTTGACTTTTGGTAAATTGTTTATTGTCTATTTCATTAAATATAATTTTACTATATTTATATAATCTAGTGCTAATATAACGAGAGGCACTTGCTTCTCTCTCGCTTCGGCAACCATATGTTCCATCTTCTTGTAATAATGGAATTTGGTTATTATATCGAGGAACCATATTAGTAATAGTTGTTTCAATACTAGTATTACCATGATGATACTTTGTATGTAATCCGACAATACTAGCTAAGTCTGCTACTTTATTTTGAGTAATGATATTTTTATCAATACAAGTATACATAACTTTTCGTTGGGTTTGAGCAAACCCATCTATTATATGAGGAATCCTTTGTAATGTTCGATATATTGCATAATCACAATAATCCTCGTCGTAAAATTCATTTAAATTAATTGAGGCATAAACCTCATTTAAACTTTTTAAATCTTTATGATCTCCCATTGAGTTCCTTGTTTTTAAAAAATATTTTGAAATAAAAATAAGAACGGACTCAATACCCTTTCAAGCAGCACGTTATATGTTTCTAAGATCTTATATCTCCTCCATGAACATTCAAGCTCATCAAGTTCATTGATACAATTTCTCGTTCACATATAACGTACTCCATCTTGGCTAAGAGACGTCTTCTTTTATATTATTATTTCTATATTAACTTGTTATAATTCTAACAAGTAATATAGAAATTACCTTAAAAATCCATATAAATCAAATATACAAAAGATTTAGATTTTATCTGTATCATATAGTTTTAATCTTGCTTGAATTTTATCTTTTCTAAAATCACTATCATCCATCAACCATTTTTCAAGTAATTCAAAATCACTTTCATCATAATTGATTTCCGCTAAACATTCATTAAAAGGTCTAATTTTAAAAAACTGTGCGTATTCCTTATTATTCATACTACCTAAACCTTTTTTGTATTCGATAGTATATTTTGAATTTTTAGGATTTTTCATAAATACTTGATATTCATTTTCATTTAAAAAAGCTGCTACTATATTTTCTTTTTGATCTTTTGCAACTTTGATAGGTGTTCTCAAAATTTTAATTTTTCTATGAAGAAATACATCAGGAGCAAATTTATAAAAGAATCCTAATAGTAATCCTCTAATATGTGCACCATCAACATCCGCATCAGTTGCAATAATAATTTGCTCAAAGTTCATATCTAAACAAGTATTAACACTACTAAAACTAAAACCAAGTGAATTCATAATATCTAAAAATTCAGGATTCTTTGCAATATGTGCTAATTTTTTAGTGAACACATTTATAACTACTCCCCTAAGAGGAAGATATGCTTTATCCTCTCTTCCTAGTGAACTAACAAGTCCTTTTTTAGCACTATCACCTTCTAATATAAAGAAATATTTATTTTCCTTACTAGCAGGAAGAAGTTTTAAAATATCAGCTTTTTTATTCTGTTTATCTACATCTTTTAAAAGCTTTCGCTGTTCTGCTTCAAGCTTTACTTGATGTAGATAAATAATAGGATCTGTAATATCTTTATTCTTTGCTACTTTTTGAATAAGTGTTTTCCAATCATCTCCTAAATATTGTCTGATGTCCTTATCACTATTTTTGATAGATTCTTTAGTCTGTCCTTCCCAAACAAGTTTAGGAAATTTTGCACCTATAAATACAACATTTAATTTATTCTTGATATCACCTGGTTTAATCGTATTAAACTTTTTAGGTAATTTCTCTTTGATTCCTTGAATTAAATATTTAGTAACATATTCGATATGGCTACCGCTTTTTAAATTTAATCCGTTAATGATACTAAAGCAAGAAAAATCATCTGTGTCATTTGGTAGAACTCCAATAATATAATTATCTTCTTCGTAAACCTCTGCTTTACCGAATGAGTCTAAGAAATCTTTCCTAGAATATTTAATATCTTCTTCATTCAATGTAAAGCTAATATTTGGAAACAACATACTGAGATTGATTAAACGCTGTTTAATAACAATATATGATCCTTTCATATTTGGAATATCGCAATCAAATCTTGAGAAATCAGGTGCAAATTTTACACTAGTTCCTCTCTTAGTTGACTCTTTAATAGTCTCCGAATAATTATCAGCATTATTCGACCAAGTACCAGTATATATTTTTTTACCATCACATGTGGTCCCAATAAAATACTTACTTAGTACATTTGTACAGAAACTTCCCACTCCGTTGGTACCAATAGTATCTGCGTCCTTTTCATCATCATTAAAGTTACTACCTGCTTTTGCTTTTCCCCACATAGCCTTTGGAGTAATGATATCTGTTCCATCTAAATCTTGAATATAATTCACTGGAATTCCACTACCATTATCTTTTACTTCGATTTCTTCATCACCAAAGATTACATCAATTTTACCCTTTTTAGAATCTTTGAGTGCATCTACACTGTTATCAATGATCTCATTAATCATTTTGATAACAGCTGGTATATATTTTACGGTTAATTGTTGCATTTTACCATCAACAATAATATACTCTTGATGATCAGCTTCAGTTGTACTTCCTAGATACATACCTGTTCTATTAAGAACATGCCATTTATCATCTTTTATTTTATGTCTCATTTATACCCTTTAATAGTTTTTCAAATATTTTAAAATTTCTTCTAATGGAATCTCGACTCTATCAATATTCTTCGTTATATAATTATACGTAACTTCCATAAAGACGATATTACGAGAATACATATTCTCTATATATTTTTTTAATAAATATTTTGAATATAAAGGCATGATAATATTTATGATAAATATTAATACCGGATTTGTATCACGGTAATATTCAAATAAGAATCCTTCTATATCGTTAAATATATCATTTTCTGAAAAAAGTACCATAGGATTTTTTGACGCTACTAGTAATAATTTATAATGATAATTTTTAAAATCTAGTAAATCGTTAAATAATTGATTTCGTATCACTCCATCTCCTCAAAGATATCACTTATATCAAATTCATCATTTTCTTCTTTTTCAATTAAAATTTCATCTTCTAAGAATAAGTTATTATCTCTAATATTGCTAAATTTAAGACCTAGCATATTTAAATTATTATTTAAAGTGTTTACAGTAGGAGATTCATACTTATCTTTCAAAATATATTTTCCATCTTTTAACATTTTACTAATATAATTATTTTTATCTTTAATTGCATCACTTTTAATTGTTCGCAATTCAACACTAATTGGATTATTTTCTTGATGACCTTCAAGTGCAGCAAATGACATCCACGACATATTTAGTCCACCATCCTTAGCTCTACCTCTTGCTGGAAGTCCTGTAATCTTGGAGTGTTTATTAACTGCTCCAACTGCATGATATTTTGAACTACTTGTATGAAATAATTTAATCCAGTAGTTTTGACCAATGAATACGTTTTGAGGAACATCTTCTACGACATCTTCATTGAAAACATTACTAATAAATCCTCTATCTCTCATATATTGAAGGAGTTCTTTTGAATATACTGTTTGTGTTTTATCTGTAATATTGATATTGAATTTGCTTTGATAAGGCAATACTAAAGTATCTATAAATCTTTTATAAGGAATATTTGGAAAATTATCCACGAAGAAATAAAGACTGTTTTGTTTAACACTCGCTTTAAAAATTTCATAGTTATTATCCTCATCGAAACTATGTAATAAATCAATTATTGCATTACTATACTGTTCATCAAAGTGACTAATAAAATTTTGTCTTACGAATTCAAGTCTATCAATAGTTGCTTGTTTATCATCAATAACACTTTCGATATCTTTAATTATTCTACTCAATGCTAATTCAAAAATAGTTCCCCAGTTATTACGACCAAATAATCCTAGAGGATTAAATATAATATCTACAGGGTTACCGTTTTCATCTTTTGGCATTAAATTATCAGGTAGAATTAAACTACAAACACCTTTACCTGCGAAAACATTGGCAAATTTATCACCTCTACATGTAGTCTCTTCTTTAAAGATTTCAACTTCTAAGATATAATCAATATGATCTTTTTCAATTTTAAAATTATTAGCAATTTCTTCTAATAATATATTTGGAAAACTTTGAGTGCTTTCCCATTGATCAAATAGTTGATTAGTCATCTCTAATGCATCTTGTTCTTCAAGAATATTATTTAAACTTTTAAATAAGTTTTGTTTTCTTTGTAATTGAAGAACATACATTTCATTAATTTCATCAATTAAACCAGGATTATATTTATATTCTTTTTTTAATTCTTCCATTGTGCTTTGAGTTAGAATGTGAACATGAATATCAGTTACTGTTCCGCCTTCGATCGAATCCACTTGTTTTCCATAAATTTTGGAATTAACTTTTCCCGTGTTTTGAAATTCACTAAGAAATGAATCACTATCATCAATTTTTAAATATTCAGAATAGTATTTTTCAACTTCTTCATTTATTCCAAAGAAATATTTATCTTTAATATTTTTAAAGAAATTTAATTCCTTCGAGATAGGAATATATACTTTTTTACTATATTCTATAGTTGCGCGTTTTGAATAACCTTCAGACATAACAAAAGCATCATCTGCTGTATATCCGTAAAAACTACCATACATTACCGTAGTTCTGTATCCAATACTTGGTGCATTATTTTCTCTTAAACCAGTATAATCAAATAATATATCGCCTTTTTTAAATTCACCACTCATTATTTTATATTTTAAACTTAATGAATTATTTGTCATCTTCTTAATTGGTGAAACATATAAAGTTTCTAATTTTTTACTGTCTGTGAAAAATACTACTAAGAAATTATCTTTACTATGAACTACAAAACCATCACCTTTCGCAAATTCAACAAAAGGTGAATTTATTTCAGTTAATGATGGATAGTTTTTATTAATAATAAAAGGTGTATCGCAATTTTTTCCGACTACTGTTTGGAGTAGTTGTTTAGCACTCATATTTGTACGAGACGCATCAACATGGGCAGCAAATGGTTCAAATACTTCAATTTGTGGACTGAAGATTATACAATCCTCTTTGAAGTGACTAAATTCGTCTTCATCTATTTGAACAACTGAATCTTCAAAATCATTATATGCTTCGATGTCAAAACTTTCAATTAAATCATCTTTTTCTAATTCAAATTTTAACGCTTCATCAAAATCATTTATCATATAATTCCTTTAAGATTATTTTTATGTCTGTGTGTAACAGCTATGTTTTGTAATTGATCTAAAATATTTATATCTATTGAACTATTTACTAAAGCGTTATATATTTTTTTCATATCACCTATTTCTTTTTGGATTCGAGTAATTGCCTCACTAGTTGTTTCTAAACGACTAGTTATTCTTTTTAAAGTTAATTGACAATATTTATGTTTTAAAGATAATTGTTGATTGTAAAAATCGTCTTTGGTGAAATCATAATCTTTAAATATTTTATCGTTTTTTATTTGTCTCTTAAATTCAAGAAATAATTGTTCTTCCATTGTTTTAATTATATCATGAAATGTTAAAGTATGTGAATCGTTTAAACCATAAGGAATTATACTTGCTAGATAAACTCCGAAATTTGAAACTTCCTCAAATTCTCTAATTTTTCGACAATTTTCAACATCTACTATTTTTGAAATATATGATTTTGTAATATTGAATTCGGAGAAATATTTTAAAAACACCTTAGGCTCTAGATAATTCGTAATCATTTTATATCTCCACTCTTCCATAATAGTTAATTCTAGTATCATTTGTAAACACTAAATTACTCCCCATATTATCAGCACTAACACTAATCGGACATATTTTTCCAATAGCTGATGGATGATTGGCTGTCCAACTTTTTGGAATACGTCCATCCTTAACAATATATATACTTTGACTTACCTTATTAATAATAGGATTAGTAAAAGGTAGACTAATATTATAATATTGTCCTCTATGCAGCATGGTTCCAAATCCACTGGTAAGAATTACTTTACTGTTCATAGTTGGTAGAAATGCTTGTTTTTCATGTTTGTCGATTGCACCATATAGTAATCGTAAATACATTTCAAATATAGGATTAATTAAATACTCATTTAATACAATTCTTCTATTACGAAGATCTGCCATATTGACTCCAATATTATTAAAATTCATGTCAATAATTTTGCGAGTAATATCTTTAATACTTCGAACATTAAAGAAGTCATAAAACATTTCTCTGAAGTAATCAAGTATTAAATACTCATCAAAGAATTTTGCTAATGTAATATTTTTACTTTTTAGTTTATCAATTTCATGTAATCCTAAAGTATTAAATACAAACTCTTCAATACTTTTTTCACCTTGAATCATATCATCTTGTTCTAATTGTTTAACTTTATCTAGTTGAACCAATTGATTAAATTCTTCTTCACCTAGAAGGGCTACAATGAATAAATTCAAAGGAATGGTTTTCTTTCGAAACATTACTTCATTTTTCATAAAATTAAAAGTTAGTACAAAGGTAGGCAATAAGTTTACAACATATTTTGTACCTTTCTTATCATCCTTTTTAATAATGTCAATAGGACTTCTTTCCAAACACATAGTGGGAACATATAAGCTCCCATTTAGCATAAAGTAATTACCTTTTAACAATTTAGGATAAGTAAGATCAATATTCTGTTCATGATCTTTTGTTTTCATAAAAATCTTGATTTTTTCATGGTAATTTGCATTTGTGTGTAAATATTTACTAATTGAATTTTCGCGCGAGATTTTACTCTCAAATTCGCCTGGTAAAATGTTGCTAATATTTTTCATCATATTGTCAAGAATTGTATATATTTTTTGATGATCATGTTCTCTATAATCTCTTACAGTAAACCATTTTTCATCACTAACTGTTTTTTGTGGGAATTTGATTAGATTCACAATAGTCCTTATTTTAAAGAAGTTTTAAAGTGCCAGTTGGTAGCAATTGTCGCGCCTGGTATGTCTTGATTATTTTCAATTGCTTTTTTAATAGCATTTTTATCCGCATTTGTAGTAGTTTTGCTTGTTTTAAGATCAATAGGAATTTTATTAATATCCAATATTTCTACACTTTTACTAGAGGTCCAAGTAAATTTATATTGATTTGAAATAACCGTAGTTCCCTCAGGAACAAGTTTCTTTTGATGTTTTTCGATATAATTTACTTCTTGCGTTATTTTTTTCAGTGTTGTATTAAGTTCATTTATTTCATCTGTAAGAGCTTGAATTGATTTAATTCTAGCTTCTTTAATAATTTCTAACGCATCTAATAATTCTATATGAGAGCCACTAGCAATTACATCTTCTAACAATTTATCAATTTCACTTGGGATATCCCTTAGTTTATCAAACGTGATGTTTTCGTTTAAAATTTCAATCATTTTATTCCTTTAAAAGTTATAGAAGTCTTTATCTTCTGTCATTTTTTCTTCTTGTAAAGACATTGTTTCTTCGTAGTTTTCTAATACAGGATATGGTTTATCAATAAGTAAAAGATATTGATCATAATAGGTATCCCAATTAATATTTTTGCGATTAAAAAGATACCAGTGAGGTTTCTCATTAATTCTAAAAATTATTCTACACAATGATATATAGATTTCATCATTTGTAGGAACATAATCATTATATAAATATTCTGGTAATGCAACTTGAGGAAGAGTGTTATGATTTGTAGCAAATCCTCTTTTTTGCATCACAAGTAATATCATGTTGAATCTTTTTTCAATAAATAGTAATTTATCATAAAAGAAATAACCATGTCCTGTATTGAGAACATATGTTTTAGAAATCTTCTCTTTGAGAAGGCCTTTTTTACTATTTAGACTTCTCAAAGCACATTTAGGTAACATTTTAATTTCACGATATTCAGCAATTAGATGCTGATCAGCTAATAAACTAGGTGGAATTAAATTGATGCGCATTATGAATAAACTATTGGATTTTTTTTAATTCTCTCCATAGCATTACAATCACCATAATCTAAATCATGATCATCTTCGTCATCATAATACATATTATTTTTATTTAAAAATTCATCTAAACGATTGGCTTCTTTTACGGTTAAATCAAAAGATGTAAAAGTTGCATGTGTATCATCTTGTTCAATTTCATAATCAGTTCCAATATTTTTATCGAACCATTCTTTTAATTTACTTAGTGCATCTGTTTTAACTTCACTGTAGTATGTCATATTATCTCTCTTAAGATTTATTTGTATTAATATATTCTTCTAATTTTGCCACGAATTCAATATGATCTTGTGGAGCCTTATTGAATTGAAAATTATATTTACGTTTCTTTAGATCACGTAATACATCTTTAGCATCTTTTAAAGATAAATCAGTAATTTGACTATTATTGTCATTGAAATCAAATTGCATTTGTGGAATTTTAGTTAAAGCTTTATCAAACTTTAATTGATTTAAAGGAGTAGCTTTATAAGCCATTCTTGTAGTTTTTAACCAATTTTCTACTCTATTTTTATCATATATGTTTTTATTTCTTTCCAAATATTCCATAATAAATTTAATTTTCTCGTTTACATTTTTAATTTCTTTGGCACGTAAACGCGCAATTTGCCATAACGGATTAAATTTATTTACTTTCATTGTTTTCTACATTAGTATTATTTGCAAGAGCAGCTTGTTTTAAAAGACAACTTCCGCATGTTCCACACTCTTTAGTATCATCTGGAAAATAACAACTAAAACTTGTATCAATAACAAAATCTTTCATCTTGGCGTAGGTGATCATATTAGTTTTAGTAATATTTACAAAAGGTGCAACTACATTAAAATTAAAACTATTTTGTCCACCCAGTTTAATAACCTTATTGATATGTTGTAACCAGTTTGCACTATTATCTAAATAAACCATGCCTTCGCTGAGATTTGCACCGAATACAATGTTTACATTTTGCTTAGGATACCATGTTTCACATAAGCTTCCTAAATAGGTTGCAAAGAAAGTATTTCTATATGGAACATAACTTAACGCACTTTCTGCCTCAACTTCACCTGCTCCTGTAGATGACTCATCTGTTAATCTGGAATTTTGAATATTATTATTTTCTAAAATATTCTTCATGAATGGTTTAATTTTAATAATATGATGATTAAATTCAATATTTGGATATTTCTTTTTCATCTTTTTAATAAAGTTTTTACCGCTTTTAATTTCACCTGCTCTAGCGCGTGTGCCCCAATCAAAATAAACTAAATCACAAGATAGTGTATTTTGTGTAAGTAATACTTGAGTACTACAAGTAATATCTAGTCCTCCACTAAAGGCAGCAACTACTCTATTTCCTGGACTTTCTAATACTTCAGTGCTTCTTAGAAAATCACTAATTAACCAAATATTTTCAAATTCATGCATCATTTCATTATTTGTAATAAATGTTACTTGTTGATTAATAAACATATATTGATAAAGACCTAAGCCATTATTATGAAATCTGATCTTTGCTGCATTCGCTTCAGAATCAATTGGAATATTAATTGATGAAATTTTACCATTTACAAGTTCAGTCTGTCTAATGGCTTCTTTATAATCTAAATGTTTAAAAATTTCTGTATCAATATTAATTTTAACATTAAATGATTTAGCAATCTCTTCTGCTAAAGGAATTGTTCCATGTACACATATTATTTCATTTCGATCTTGTAAAACATATGGTTGAATAATAACTTCTTTACTTGCTTCCATCTCAGGTCGCTGTCGAGAAAAACAAACCATTCTAGTAGTATTTGAGTTTTCATTTAATGCTTGTACCAACAGTGATGCATCATTTGGTGATTTATAAAATACTTCATTTAGTATTTTATTATTATCAAGTAATAAAATACTAAAATATTCACTACCTTTAAATAATAAATTCATTTGGATTAAACTAGTTAATTCCTCATTATTCTCATTTCTTCGACTTGCCATATCAACATACATAAAACTACACATTTTGTTCGTTCCTTTATTTAAAATTATCTTTTTCCAGCTTCCATGATAGGAATTTGAGATTCAGTTGGTACATAAATAATTTGATTTATATTACCTTCTTTCAAAGCTTCTGCGAATGCGCCAATGAATTCTTGTTGTCTATACTCTGGATATTTTTGAGCAGCTTCACCAAGAATACTAATTGCCTCGGCTCTCATTTTAGAAGCTTCTAATTCTCCGCGTGCTTGTTCAACTTGAATCTGTCTACTTTGAGTTGCTTCTGCTAATTTAGCTTTACCTTGCATTTCCATTGACCAAACAGAATAGTATCTGAATCCAACTATCGCTCCGATCATAGTTATCAATCCTGCTATACTTATTAGTATTAAATGTTTTAAATCATTCATAATGTTCCTTTTCGTTTTGATACTTCCCTGTATAAGGAAGTATCTTGTTTTTATTTACAACTACTTCTGGTTCACCAAATAATAAATTGTAAACAGCATTGTATCTAGCAGATACAGTGTCTTTATTTTGTAATTCACCTAGAGTTAAATCAGAACCATCTGGTTTAAACCATGCATCAAAACCAAAGCCTTCTCCTCTAGGTTCAACTATAATTCCATGAACATGTCCTTGAAATACTCTAATTTCATCTTGTATATTTAACCCAAGATTTACTTCCCATGTAACTTTTCGGTTAATATTTCTTTTGAGTTTCGATGTAGTTGCCCACTTAATATCATTAATTAATTTGTCATCAATATATAATACTGTATCTTCTACAATTGTATCTTGTCCAGCATGTAATGATTTATAAATAATTATATCAAAAGCCGATCCGTCTATTTCTTTAATATCTGGACCAACCTCGACATTAATTAAATTATTTAGTATTCTTTCAAATTCATAAATTTTATTTTGATTACTACTAAGTATTTTCATGTGGATCCTTATTCATTGAATGTTTAATTCTTTTAAAACAATCATTCATCTTCATAAATTTTTCACTTGTGTTACTCTGTGAAATATCTGGATGAAAAGAATTTATATGTTTTCTTATCTTCTTTAAATCCTCTTTAGTAAGATTATTTAAATTGGAATAATCAATATTTAAAATACTGCAACACTCTCTTAAATTTGAATAAGTTTCCCCTTGAAAATTATTCATCAAAAGATCAATCAAACATTCTCTAAGGAGAGGTTGATTCTTAAAAACCTTATACGAATACTTGTGTACTCGACTTTCATATGATATGGGATCTTTATATATGTCACTTGTAAAAAATTCATTTGCTTTTTTTACAAGCAATAACTTATTCAAAAACATTGGTACCATAATCAATAAAATAAATAATAGAATTATGGTTATTGAATAAGGAATAATATAAATTAAATATATTATTCCTATATAAACTCCCCACTTGAAAAGCTTTTTCATTATTTTTCTTATGAATGGCAATCAAGTAATGAGAAATACATATGATCAAGATTGCCTTGTATTTTGGTAGTATAAATGCGATTAATCGCTGTATCACTAAAATTATGAAATATGTTTAGCTTCGGATCAAGATTGTTGATAACATTTTTCAAAGCAATTTGATGATCAATAGGTTTTTGACTATATCTTGCCATTACACCATCTTCATCGTAATATAAGATACTTATAATCAATTCAATAAATATACTTAAGATACTATTTGGTAAAACAACGTTATCTAATAAGAAATTATACATCTCAATCGGTTGAAACATATCAATATTATCTCGTTTTTTATCAATCATGCCGATAATATTATTTAGCTGTTTAACCGAATCATCATTAAATGGTGTCTCATGTTGAATAATTTCATAATGCGTTTCACAATTTAAAAATTCAACAATATTCGGACCTTCACTTCCATAATATTTATCGCTATATAAGATATCTTTTAATTTTTGAATATCTTCTTGTCTTCCATAAACTTTATTAGGAGATTCAAATCTAACTGATTTGATTGCCTCTTTAAGTTCTTTATTTATATGTGTAATAAATGCACCTGAGAAATGGTGAGTTCTTAGAACTGATTGAATAATCGCCTCACTAATATAACTTCCAATTGCTACACCAAGACTTTTACTTTGAGGTTGTTTCTTTCCAAAACAAGTTTTACAAACTTTATATTCTTTAGAATTACAATACATAGGACTACGTAATGTGATAGTTTCACCAATCAATGATAAATCAGTTGTATCAATTTCTGTTCCATCTAGAAAGAATCTTCCAAATAAAGACTCAAGATGAGTCTTATTAAGAACTTTTAATGTGAATCCTCTTTGTGATCCACAATCTTCTAAATCATCTAATTTTAAAAATCCACATGCAAAATAGAATTTGCGTTGAAGCTCACCACCTTTTGGAATAGCTTCTTGTCTTTGACTTAATGCAAGTCTGGCACTATCTCCACTTATATAGAATTCTTTTTTACTTAATCCATCAAGTAATGAATTTTTAATATTTTCTTTAAACGCTTTTCCTCTAATATCAGTTGGAATACCATTATTACTAATAGCCTTTAACATCTGGACACTTTTGATCCTAGCATCACTGCTTGATACTCGACCAAATACGTTATTTGTGTCTTTATCAACTTCTGGTTTAACATATTCGGTGAATAAAATATCATTCTGATGAAATGCAATATAAGGCTCTTTTATAAGAGTTTTCTTATAGTCTTCAATTTCTTGAGTTCCAATGGCAAAATCTGTTAACGTCATGGTAGGGTTACATTCTTGAAACACAGTACTACATTCTAATAAGAATTTATTAAAGTTGTGAACCTTCTCATAGAATAATTTATCACCTACATGATTTCTTATCTTTTTAATAAGCTGTTTAACATTTCTTTTATTTAACATTTCACCTTTATAGATGAGAGCATTACAATTAATTGCTTTATTAATTAAACATATTCCATAGTTTATAGTCACCTCAAGATTTTTAACATATACGTTTTTAGTGATACGTTCTTCTAAATCTCTAATACTAAAAGGTAGATCATTAATAGTATCTATTTCAAAAATTGTTTCTTGATCAGAATTACAATCATTTAACATACTACTTAACATATAGGCAGCATAAATACTTTCATGTTCAGGCGAAACAAGTAATTCTCTCTTGTGTTCAAATTCCACTGCATTTTCAATGTATGCTTTATCGAATGCAGCTTTACCTTGTTCACTATTGATAGCTATGACCGACATATTATCTCCATCATAATCCAAGTTAAAGTATTGACTAGTCATACTATTAACACCAATTACTCGATCTTGTTTAATACCTCTATGTTTATTATCTTCATATACTCCACCAAGTTTTGCAGTACTTGTGTTATATCTCCACAGTACAGGTGGTCTCTCAAAGATCATTTTTAAATCTGGTCCTTGATCAGTTACAAATTCTTCAAAATCTTCATCATCTATTACTACTTCACCATTGTGATCTATTTGATTATGAACAGTTTTTACAAATCGAGTAATTGTCGAATCTTCATTTTGAGCTCGCTCAAATTTCTTATTCATAAAATATAATATATCTAAATTCCATAGCTTTTTAATAGTTTCTTCATGTAATGCTAAACTACCCATAGGTAATATAGGCTCAGGAACAATAACAGCTCTTTGTGAATTTTCAACAGTTTTTCCACTTAAGCTTTCACGAATTATACTTTCTTTATTTTGAAAATTCTTCGTTGTGATTTCTTTATATAGTTTATTAATACTTATTTGATATTTATAAACTGTTTGTCCAAATGCTTCACTATTAATTGCAAACGTTTTGTCAAGAAATGAATTCTTAATATTTTTTAAAATTTCAGTATATGATGCACTGATTACATGCATCTGATATTGATTATTTAATTTTGCCATCGGTCGTGAATCAGGTGGGGTGACCAATACAAAGTTTACGAAAATATATTCACTAATAATTGGATCACTTAAATAATCAAGGATTAAATCTTTGATTGATTCTGTTTTCAACATAAATTTATAAAGAGCATGCAATGTAGTAATATCATACACTACTTTTTTAATTACTTTTTCATCTTTCTTTAATCGATTGATCTTAACTAACTTCTTTTCACTTAAAGAATAATAATAAGGTTTATTTTGATTACTTTCATATTTTTTAGGATCCATAATACTTTTGATAGCAGTTTGTCCAAATATGTTGCTTAATAAATTTTGAAATACAGGAAGTACTACATATATGCCTTTTGGTAAATCAATTCTACCAAAAGTTTCTGCGCGAAGAGATGAACTATCACATAGTACACCACATTTTTTACAACGAACTCCACTATTTTCTCTACTAAAAACTGTTTCACAAGAACATTTATAATTCTTTAATGGTCCAAAAATAGATTCACTATATAACCCATCATCACTGTATTTAAATTTTCCTGCCTTTAGCGCATTAGGATTTGTAACAGGTTTTAATTTATGTGCATTTTGAAATAAAACGAAACTTAGCTCGATTGCCATTATATACCTTTATATTTGATTTTTACGATTACTCATCTCTCTTAAAACTTTTTCCATTTCAGCTTTCATAAATGTGTGTATATGTTTGCAAGCATTTAAAAGATTATCTGGATTTGTAATTTTTGGTGGCTCCAATACATAATTTCTAGGGTTAAGCAATGCATCTTTTTTCCATAAAACATATGCCCATCTAAATTGAAAATCATGACATGTGCAACTTACTCTACATTTACTAGTAGGTAATAATTTTGGTGTATCTAAATGAATATCAACATTATACGCTTTTGGTGATTTAGTTGAACTATTTTTATTTACAACTACTCCGTTTAGAATATAATCCATACTTCCTATTTTTCTAGAAACCATTGAATCATAATCTTTGGGAGGTCTAGCAATTTCACTTACGTTTATCATAGTGGTTCCTTACATAATTTTTGCGACAAGAAAGGATAAGAAACTTAATGAATAAGTTTCTTATCTCCTCCCTTAATTGAGTAACAAGCTGCAAATAATTCAAATAACATACTCAATATCCCTAAATTTTTATAAGGCATTAAATTTATTTTTTGATAATATTCGATAATTATTTTTTTAAATGGTAAAAGTATTTCATTATCATCTATTAAAATTTTTAATAATGATTCATAAACCATCCCCATATCACTTTCCATAATTTTAATAGCACTTAAATAATGGTCTTTAATATCTGTTTCTGTTGGATTAATTGCTAGTTTGTATACCATATCAGATTCTTGACTTAATGCATAGCTTAGAAAGTATTTGATATAGTTTGCGATAGCTTCTTCGGAATTACTTGTACTAATAATGTTTTTTAAATTTTCTAATTTAAATTGTTTATTAATACTTCCTGCTTGAAGATTATTGATTAATTCGCGAATACCTTTATGTTCAAACATATTAACTAGTTGCCAAACTTCTTGATCATTATACTGTACTTCTTCTTTATCAAGAATAAGTTTCATACGAAAGAAACATCCGTTTACATCATATTTTGAAAAATTCAATTTAATATTAAAACGTTGTAAAAGAGCTGGATCAATTTTGTTAATATTATTCGTAGTTACTAAATAAGCAACCTGAGGCATAAAATTTTCCATTAATCCATTTTTTAATTGCGTTTGTGCCTCTTTGGATAATTGATCAAATTCTTCGCATATTACAATCTTTTGCTTACTTCCCATACTTTTATCAAGTAACCATACTTTTAAATCATCAATATCTTTAACACTTTTCTTTAAAATAAAAAGATCATCTCGATGTTTAACAATTCCATCTCTCAGAATTTTATTAATTGTTGTTTTACCAGTCCCGCCTGGTCCATAAGAAATCATATTTCCTTGAACATATCCTTGACTAATATAACTTAAAATTCTTTCTTCTGTTTCTTTTGATTCAAACACAACCTCTTCTATAGAGGTTGGTCTATGTTTTTCAAACCATGGTTTTTGCATAAGTTCTTGCATTATACACCTTTATTACATTATTAGATCAAAATTATTTACAGCATCTTTTGGATTATGAGTTGCATATGTGGTGAACTCAATTTTAGTCATTAAAATATCACTAATTGTTTTGATAACAATATCATCTTTTACTTTACGGATCTCGATGATGATGCTTTCTGGTTTTTTAATAGGAAATAAATCCCTAACTTTAATACGAGTTAAAGATCTACCTTTTGGATTAATAAGATTTTTTGTATGTTTTCCATTTACATCGATACTTACTAATTCATTCGTGTTTTCGTCAAATGAGATATTGAAATACATTGAATTATAAACACTTTTTGCAGTATTTAGATTATCAATTAGATCAACCGGTAATTCAATAGTGTATAGTAGATCTCCCTCTGGAATCTTATCTAATTTAGGATAATTTTTCTCTTCTTGTTTTGTAATATTACAAACAGTTTCTTGCATTCCGTTTGCACTTGAATAAATAATATATTTATTTTCTGTGTCAAGAATCGTAACTTTTTCTCCTCCTGAGATTAAGTTTAATGCTTTAAGAGAATTTACAGGATCTTTTAAATGCCAATTATTTTGACCAAATACTTTTGTTAAATCAGCAACAATGATTCCACCTGATTTAGACATAACAAGTTCACCTTTTGTAATAATAAGAGCATCGTCGCTACTGAGACCAGGACTTAATAATCCTAGCATTTTTGTGAAACCTCCATAATATGCACTAACCATACTTGCAATTTCAGTTCCATCAATATTCATATCAGACATTTCGTTTTGAACTTCACTGTGAACACTCTCATCTATCTTTAAATTTGGATCTATTTGAATAGTATCTTTTTCTTCATGTGCAGCTTGTACAGGTGCAGCTTGTGCTACTGGTGCTTCATATACAGGTGCTTCATATACAGGTGCAGCTTGTGCTACTGGTGCAGCTTGTGCTACTGGTGCAGCTTGTGCTACTGGTGCAGCTTGTGCTACTGGTGCAGCTTGTGCTACAGGTGCAGCTTGTACAGGTGCTTCATATACAGGTGCAGCTTGTGCTACAGGTGCTTCATATACAGGTGCAGCTTGTGCTACTGGTGCAGCTTGTGCTACTGGTGCAGCTTGTGCTACTGGTGCAGCTTGTGCTACTGGTGCAGCTTGTACAGGTGCTGCTTGTGCTACTGG
>Ga0265295_1001698_pt1 | contig 37670 bp, 36 predicted proteins | sample Munlansysbiofilm_FD_192503 | JGI IMG/M metagenome (GOLD analysis project Ga0265295, IMG submission 192503) | Leachate microbial communities from a municipal landfill in Southern Ontario, Canada - Methane capture system biofilm | ecosystem: Engineered > Solid waste > Landfill > Unclassified ... | reverse complement strand
TGGGTTGGCAGATGCTGCAAACGTAAAACTTTGGCAAATTACCTCATCACCAGCTTTTACGCCCAATTGTATTAAGGCCAAATGTATGGCAGCTGTACCCGAACTAAGGGCTACTACCTGAATATCTTGATCTAAATATTTTTCTAAGTCTTCCTCAAATCCATTTACATTGGGTCCAAGAGGAACTACATAGTTGTCGTCGAAGGCTTGCTGTATAAAGCGTTGCTCTTCACCACCCATGTGAGCGAGAGAGAGCCATATTTTCTTTTTATTCATAAATTCTTTTTATTCCACAGTGTCCCTCTGTGTTTTTCACTGTGTTACACTGTGTATTACTCTGCGAGACACTGTGAGATAAATAAACTATAGTATTAATCTCTTTATCCCATCCTTTAAACTCTTTGTATAAAAATTCAGTAGCAAACCCACTTTACATCCCGACAGTTTCAAATATGTTAGTACTTGAGCAGTATGTACATCCTTGAAAGCTTCCACACATTTCAACTCTACCACCACTTTGTTTTCAACCAATATGTCAATTCTATATCCACATTCCAATTTCATCTCTTCGTATATCAATGGTAATGCTTTTTCTACCTCTACATTTAATCCTTTTTTACGGAGTTCATACACTAAGCATGCTTGATATGCAGATTCTAACAAACCTGGTCCTAAGGCAGAATGAACTTTGTAGGCTGAGTCTAATATTTCGTGGGTGATGTTGTTTAGGTGCATAGTGATATTGTTATTGGCCACAGAGTAATACGTGGAATATCTTTTGGTCACAGTGTAACACGGTGTATAACACAGAGTACCACTGTGGAATGTTTTTAGTTCTCAGGTTTTGGGTCACAGTGTAACACGGTGTTGAACACAGAGTACCACTGTGGAATGTTTTTAGTTCTCAGGTTTTGGGTCACAGTGTAACACGGTGTTGAACACAGAGTACCACTGTGGAATGTTTTTAGTTCTCAGGTTTTGGGTCACAGTGTAACACGGTGTTGAACACAGAGTACCACTGTGGAATGTTTTTTAGTTCTCAGATTTTAGGTCACAGTGTAACACCGTGTATAACACAGAGAAACACTGTGGAATATCTTTTTGGGTCACAATGTTTTTCTCATCAAAAAATCACTGATATATAAATGTTTTACTCCGTCTATGGAATCCTTCCAAAAATCATCCATAGTAACAACATATTTAGGGTATTGGTCGTCAATGTTTAGCAAAGGAAGAAATTCCCGATCGACGGTTTGTTGGTGTAGAGAGCTCTGAAAAAGCAAAACTTTCAAAGTTTACTTGAATGACCTGCTCCTCATTTATGCCCATATTCAGTAACTCTTCTCTAAGCAAACTCAATACGGTTGACTTTCCTGAACGTCTAATTCCGGTGATAATCTTTACCTGAGGTTTATTGATAAAGTTTTTTAGTTGCTCTATATATACTGGTCTTGAAATAATATTTGTGGACATAACCCTAAAGATAGCGTTTTATTTTGAGTTTTTTGGGTTATAGGCGTAAAAAAGTGTTAATGAAAAGACTCTATTCGTATATTATCTGAAAATAGTTAGTATTGTGGGAGGGGATACAAAGTAACACGATGGTATATTTTTTGGTCACAAGTTTTTGGTCACAGTGTAACACGGTGTACGACACAGAGGGACACTGTGGGATATTTTTTTTGGTCGAAGATTTTAGGTCACAGTGTAACATGGTGTATAACACAGAGGGACACTGTGGAATATCTTTTAGTTCACAGTGTAATATCTTTCTGGTTTGTTGGTCACCGAGTAACACCGTGTTTTGCACCTGTAGAAGTAGTATAAATCTTTCTCAAAATTATCTACGTTAGGGCCCAAGGGGGCTATCCAGTTAGTATCAAATGCTTCAGTAACGTATTTTTGCTCTGTGCCTCCCATATGGGGGGGGGAGAGGTAGATTTTTTTGGGCATTTTTGTTTCAATGTTTTTCTATAAGTAGGTTGGCTCTACTGGATTTATCTATTGTATGTTTAATTAACACGCATTAATCGATCGCATTTTGAGTACATTATACCTTCCTTATAGTTATTTAAGAATGCTATATCTTTATTCCCTTTCAACCACTCAAGATAAATTGCAGCAATGTTAATACCTGCTTCGTGTGAAAATGGATAACCTCCACCAAATCGTGGGTTAAGTTCTAAAACGTATAACTCTCCATCGTGCTCGAATACATCACAATCTAAAATGCCAATATGTTTAAGGTTTACTCCAATAGTGTGTCCTAATTTTTCAAACTTTTCATCAATAACAGAAATGGCTTTATCTGTTTCACCAGAGCGCATTGAGATTTTTTCTCTTACGAATGAACCTACATAATTTCCTTCGAAATCATTCAATACATCCATCCCGTATTCTTTCCCAAGTATTTTCTCTTGAATAATTATGGCTCTATCAATATCCTCGTTACTTGCTTCTGCCAGAATGGTTCTTTTTAGCCTGATTGTTTGTAGTTCGTAAGCCAACTCCAGTTCATGCATATCTTCAGGAAAATCAATACCAATGGATGCACTGCCCCAGCGTGGTTTAATAACTAAAGGAAAAGAAAGTTCACCATTTTTAATAGTTTCTTTTGCCGAATCTAAAGTTATAAACGTTTTTGGCGACTTAAGTCCAATTGATTCCAAAAAACTTACAGTTTCCCATTTATCGAAAGAAATATTAATAGCATTACTGTCCGCAATAATTACTTTTGTACCTAAAGATTCTAACTCTTGTTTATGCGCTGTAAGAATAGGTAATTCTAAATCATTTAAAGAGATAACTGCTTTAATATCGTTTTGAAGGATTATGTTTTTTAAACTATCTATATAAATAGCATCATATATTGCAGGTACTTGAATGGCAACATCAGCATCGACTAGTGCGGGTGCAGTTAATTGCATGTCAGCAGCAAAAACTTTACCACTTCCTTTTAGCGCTTCTTTAAAGTAATTGATTAGGTAGTTACGACGACCTGCGCATGTGAATAGTATGTTCATAAATTATTGTGCTAAAAAATTAAAAATACCACCAGTATGCCAAAATAGTATCTCTCCTTTTATATTATTATTTTTAATGTATTCTTTCATTCCATAAAAAGCTTTTGCTGTATAGCAGGTATCTAGTGTGAAGCCATATTTATTAATTGAGTTATCAGAAATCTCTTTTATTGCAACATTATACTTCTCATATCCGCCACATAAATAATCGTCTAATACTATAGTTTGCCTGTTGGTACTCTTAATTTTGTAAACTTCACAAAGCTCTTTATAAAAACTTTCAACAACCTTTTCTGCTCTTTGCCTATTTCTAGCTACTGATATTCCTATTACCTTAGTAGAATCAAAATTATATTTATCTAATCCGGCCATTATCCCAGCTTGTGTAGATCCTGTTCCAGATGCAAGAAATATATAATCGGGACACCATTTATTCTTATCTGAATATTCTTTTAAATTTTTCACTGCTTCAATATAAGCAAGACCACCAGCATGAGTATGACCCCCACCATAAATATAATATGGCTTCATTCCTTTATTACGATATTCTTGCATACATAAATCCATATTTGAACCTATATCTTTAGCTTCAGAAAATAATATTTCAGCTCCTGAGAGTCTAATTATTTTTGTATTTCCAGATTCTTTTTCAAAACGTTCTTTATCTCCGTGTAGCACTAAACTACATTCTAATCTATTTTGTGCAGCAAATACAGCTACTGCCCTACAATGATTTGATTGAATACCACCAGTTGTTACAACACTGTCATATTTATCTGATAATATCTCTTTACCAATGAAGTCCATCTTACGACCTTTATTGCCTCCACCTAAAAAAGGATAGATGTCATCACGAAAAATCCTTATAGAAGCTTCTTCTTTTATTCTGCTAATCCAATTCATAAGATAACTCTTTCTTGCTCCAATTCTGCAATTCCCATTCTTCTCTCAATAATCCATAGAATCGTCTATCCAAAAGCACCCCTTTTTTGTATTTATGCTGTCTTAAAACACCTTCAAGTTTGAATCCTGCTCTCTCATATATTTTATAAGCTGAAACATTATCTTTATTTGTGTACAGATATATTTTATTTAAATTGAGTTTAACAAAAGCATAGTTGTACATCCAATAAGATACCTTTCCTCCAATTCCTTTACCATGCATTTCAGGATTTACCATCACGTAAAACTCAGCATGATTTGCTATATGATCTATATTAGTAAAACCTCCCATCGCCACATAACTTCCATTTGTAATAAAGGAAAAGTCAACTCTGTTTTTGTTCCCAATATTATGTTCAAACCATTTTTGAGTATTTTCCACTGTTGCAGGTAAATCAAAAAACATCTGATGATTAATGCGTTTATCATTCATCCACAATACTTTTGTTGAAATATCTTTTTTATCAAAATACTTAGCTTTTAATTTGAACATTTTCTCTATTTCTCTATATTTATCAAGTGTTGTAAACATCTCTCCTGGTATAACTACAATATCCCTCCTGTTTATGACAGACTTAATAGTTTGCAAGAATATCAACAAGTCATTTTTGAAAGATAGGTTTTCTACATACTGAGCATCCAACTCTAATCTTTCGTCCCAGTTAATTGTATTTCTACCACTTATTTGTGCTAACCCAGTAATACCAGGCCTAACAGTATGTCTCAGGTTTTCACGTTTTGTATAATATGGCAGATAGCTGATAAGCAAAGGCCTGGGACCTATTAAACTCATATCCCCTTTCAACACATTTATCAATTGTGGTATCTCGTCCAACGATGTTTTCCTCACAAATGCACCAATAGGGGTCAATCGCTGTGCATCGGACAATAGATTGCCTTGCGCATCTTTCCTATCATTCATACTTTTGAATTTAATGATGCTGAATATCTTTTCGTTCTTTCCTGGTCGCTTTTGGAAGAAGAAGGGTTTGCCATTGTTGGCAATGGCGAGGGCTATCATCACAAACAGGAAGATGGGAGATAGTACCAATAGACCGATGAGGGCTACTAGGAAATCGAGGGTGGGTTTAAAGAAGTTTTTGTACATAAATTATTTCTCCGTTTTTAAATGGCAAAAGCCTGTATAATAGAACGGTATTTTTTTAAATTGCATCAATTAATCTTTTTCCTTTGTAAGTTAGTTTGTAACGTTGCAATTTGCTTGTGGGCTTATCGGGAATGGTCATTTCAATAAGACCCTGACCCAATGCAGGTTTCAGATAATTCAATCTAAAGTTTTCTCTGTCTTTTAGTTTTAACATTTCCTGCAGCTCTTATCGCATAAAATCTTCCCCGTTATTCATACACTCAATTAATGCTTTGACTTGCGGGGTGACTTGCGGGATATCTTGCGGGGTGACCTCTTGACTAAAGCTGTTAGATAACCTAACAGTCACCTCAAATGCTGTCATTAAGTCGAAATTAAAAACCGCTTTATCATTTCCGTTCTGAAGTAGTTCTTCATTTACCCGTAACACTCCTCTACTAAATCGATTTACATATCCCAGCACCTTCATACTCTCTGAAATTACAGGATTGCGATAATCATTCACATTAGGAAAGTTTTCAGGGCGTGCATTTCCAAACAAACCACCAGCATTCATTATTTCGATACGATCTTCATACTGATACAATCGAATAGGAGTATTCGATGATAGTCGCGATGCATCACTGCGTTCATCAGAAGTTCTCTTAATGCCCAGTATGGATAATTCAACACCTGTTCTTCGCGCAACACCGACACAGGAACAGGTTTTCTCTCTACCAATGAGTTATTTATAAAACTATCCAACTTGTCCAACATTGTAATTAGATTGCCCGTAAACTTTACTTCACGCAATATATTCGAATGCCTTCCCGCACCATCAAATCGAACATATTGTACATAAGCACCCGATAAAAAATACTCTGGATTTTTCCCTAATAATAGCAATCCAGCAACTGTTGGCACATTAGCATTTGTATCAAAAAGACGCAACGATGCCATCTTCTCTTTTATATCTCTTGTATCATTCTTTAATATCTCTTCGTCTATTGCTTTGGGTAAATAATGATGATTAAAAAGCTTCAAATCTAAATCTTCTAAAGTGGCACCATGCAATGGACATCCATCGCCCTACCCCTCGTTTCCAAACGAGGGGTTAGTGGTCTATTGTTTGTAACAATAAAAAGAATGTCAATCACACCAAATCTATATCAATAACACTACTCAGGCCAGCATAGTTTCGAGCACTACTATACAAATAGTCTTCGGCTACAGCAACCACACCCGTTCTTACGGGGTTTTCATGTGTGTAATTAATTCGTTGATTAATCATTTCAGTTGATGTCAATTCAATCGGATGACTTTTATCTTGCCAAAACCGATATTTAGTAATTCTATTATCATACTTCCCTGCAAACTCAAATCTATACAACATCCAATCTCTCCTACTTTCAGGTATACTCTGTATATCTTTAATCACTGCATTGGCTGTAAACTTTTTAAAATCACGTACAAAGTCAGACATCATGAAAGGTGTTTCAGTTGTACAAACTATATGAATATGATTTGTCATCAAGCACCATGCAAATAGTTTCAATCCTTTGTTTTTTTTACAATATTCTAAAGAATCTACTATTATATTTCGATAATTAAGCCGTGTAAATACATCAACCCAATCTGTTACTGTAAAAGTGAGAAAATAAACCGAATGTTGATTCCTAATTCTGTAATTTTCTGATGACATTTTTTATTGTTGTAAATTCTCAATATTAGTTTTTCATTCTTGCATTAGAAACGCTAACATAGGTCCGTGTTTCACTCTCGCGTTAGAAACGCTAAACCATGTACCCCTCGTTCGGAAACGAGGGGCAGTGATAGATATCGTGCGCTCTACCCGATCACTCTCATCTGATTGTATTAGTTTTTTTTATCTCTTCTATTGTCATAGACAAATTGCTGCTTGGCGAAGCAGTCTTTTTAAGAATAAATTAATGATTGGTAAGTGAGGTTTTCAACATCATATACTAATTTGCCTTGTGCATCTCTCTTATCATTCATGCTTTTAAATTTAATGATGCTGAATATCCGCTCGTTCTTGCCTGGTCGTTTTTGGAAGAAGAAGGGTTTACCGTTATTTGAAATAAATAGTCCAATCATCACTATTAAAAAAATTGGTGATAAAACTAATAGTCCAATTAAAGCTATAAGAAAGTCAAATATATTTTTTAGAAACCCTTTATACATTTTCAATTATTTGTCTTTAACATGACAATTTAATCACTCTATTTTGCATATACTTCTTCTAAGTAATTCACAAACTTATCTGACAATTCATCTCTAGAAAACTCTTGTTCTGCTAACCTCCTTGAGTTAACACCATATGATGCACGCAATTCAGGATTATCAGCTAAATGAATTAATGCATTGGCAAATGCCTCAGAGTTATTGGGAGGAACAACTATTCCACACTCATTTTCCGTAATCATATCTGCCAACCACCCAGGGTAATTATTTAGAACAGGTAAACCAGAGGAGATATAATCGAAAAATTTATTGGGCGATGTTCCATAATAAAATGCAGGTATATTAGCCAATATCATCATACCTATATCAGCATTTGAAACAATTTGATTTAACTTAACCTTAGGCATAAAATCAATAAATCTACAGTTGGTCAACTGCTCTTTTTTTGCACGTGCTACTAATTGAGGCTTCAGCTTGCCATCTCCAATAAAAACCAATACAATATCGTCTCTCTCCTTTTTCTGCAGGATTTGGGCGGCATCCAACACTGCATCAAGTCCGTTGGCAATACCGTGTGCACCAGTAAAAACAGCTACTGTATCAGTTGGTTTAATTCCATCCAGTTCAAGTTTACTTCTATCACCGGGTTTAAATATTTCTAAGTCAGAACCATTCGGTATAAGAGCTATTTGTTTCCCTTTTTGTGATCGTTTTGCTATACCCTCACATATTCCTGGAGACAAACCAATACATGCATCTGCTTTCCGATAACTCATCTTTTCTAACACACCCATACCCCACAAAAGAAAAGGATTTTTCATCCCCAATGCTTTAGGTAGTTCGGGCCACAAGTCACGTACCTCAAATACGAATTTCCTATTCTTACCCAGTAATTTCATAAATATACCAGGAATACCTGCAGTTAATGGTGTAGTTGTAGCAAAGAGTAAATCAAACTCCTCTTCTAAAGCTATTCTGACTCCTCTATAAGCAAATTTCAGAAAAGTGCTTGACCTTTTTGCAATACTGTAATAATTTGAATATGGGAGTGATATTTGGATTACATCAACACCTTCTATAAAACCTCTCTTTATATCCTTAATATCAGTATCTGGAAGATTTAGTTGAGCAAAAGACCCTGTAACAATAGTTACTTTGTGACCTCTTTCAAGTAGCTTCTTTGCAAATTCATATGAGCGCGTACCTCCTCCAAAAGCAGGTGTTTTAAAATGTTGATGGAAATAGAGTACTTTCATTTTATTTTGTAGTTTGTTTATTTAATAGTATTATGTCTTTATGATACTTATTCGCTAACCATATATTTAATCCTTTTTGAAGGATAACAAAATGTCTACAATCCTTTCTGCACATTTCCCATCCCACATCGGTATCTCCTGTCCCTGTTTCCAATCTCCAGCAAATAATTTCTCCATTGCAGGCTGTATAGCTTTAGGGACAGTACCCAAGAGTTCATTTGTTCCTAGTGTAATTGTTTCAGGGCGTTCAGTATTATCGCGTAATGTCATGCAAGGTACATTCATCATCGATGCTTCTTCGGTGATACCACCAGAGTCTGTTACTACAGCTTTTGCTTTCTCCACCAAATAGTTAAACTCTAGGTAACTCAATGGCTCAATCATGTGCAAACGAGGATGCGATACGCCCAATCCTTCCAATATCTTTGCAGTACGCGGATGCACAGGGAATACCAATGGCACATCGTGCGAATGATTCACAATCTCACTCATCAACTCTTGAAGCTTAGCCCCTTCATCCACATTGGCAGGACGGTGTAATGTCATTACAATGTATTCTTTTTCTTTCAATCCTAATTCATTCCACACAATAGGTTTCTTAAAGTTAGGACGTTGCTTGAACAACGTATCTATCATGGTGTTTCCCACAAAGAATATCTGCTCCTCTTTTACACCACTCTTTCTCAAATTCTCATTTGCTAATTCAGATGTTGTAAAGAAGTAATTAGTAATACTATCTGTTACCAATCTATTTATCTCTTCGGGCATAGTCCAGTCACCCGAACGAATGCCTCCCTCAACGTGTGCAACCTTTGTATGCATTTTTTGTGCCGTTATAGCGCAAGCCATGGTAGAAGTTACGTCCCCGACCACTAATACCAAATCGGCAGGGTTTTCTTGTAACTCCTTTTCGAAACGAGTCATAATTGCTGCTGTCTGTTCAGCTTGCGTGCCTCCACCTGCACCGAGATTATTATCTGGTTCGGGTATCTCCAATTGCTCAAAGAAGTCACCACTCATTTTTTTGTCGTAGTGTTGGCCTGTGTGGATTAATCGGAAATCTATATTGTTTCCTTCTTTCTTGGATTTTTGAATAGCATGGATTATAGGAGCTATTTTCATGAAATTTGGGCGTGCGCCAGCGATGATTGTTACTCTCATAATTTTATTATTGTTTATTCCTTAATTAAAACACCACAAACTCTGATTCTAGTAATAACCATATAGGTCAAAGGTTTTGCGTTGAATTTCTTCCCAGCTATAATACTTTTTTATATTTAACCATGTCATTTTATTCTGTTTGATTTTCGATACTTCAGATGGATTATCAATAATAAATAGAATTGACTTTTTTAGTTCATCTATATTGTCAGGTTCTATTAACCATCCAATATCCCCATGTTTAAATGGATCTTTTAATCCTCCAATCGAAGATGCAATCACTGGTTTTTCGTAGTTGAGTGCTGTTAATAATAAACCGCTCTGAGATATTTTTCTATAGGGTAAGAGAATAACATCGGAGACTTTTAAATAACTAAGAAAAACAATATCTTCTAGATAGTTATTATTGATAAATACATTAGGAGTATTTTCCAATTCATCAATCCTCGGAATATTACCTTTACCTGCTATTAAAAGTATAATATTATTATTGTTCCTTATTTCGAGATTATCTAACCAAACATCAATCAGAATATCAATCCCTTTATAATAACTTTGTAAACCTAAACTTGAAAAAACAATTTTACCATTGGTGAGATTTTTCAAGTCTAAAGAGTCTATCTTAAGATCAATGTTTGAGTCATTTATTGGATACTCAAGCAATCCATGAGGAATTATGTGTATAGTTGTAGTAGAATTACAAATCATTTTTTTTAGTTCTACTAATGAATTATCTGTGTGTACAATTATTGAGTCAAATAAATTATAAAGTTTTGTGTAATTTCTCTTGTCACTTTTGCGAGGAGAATGAGGTAGGATATTATGTGCAGTGTGAATAACCTTTACTTTTGGATATAACGCCTTGATTGACTTATAAAAATAATAATCTAAAAGAGGTATTTTAAGCCACTGAATATGTAATATATCTGGTTTTATTCTCAGCACATAAAAAAAAACTATAACCAAAGAGAAGAGGTATGATAAAGGTTGTAGCATTTTTGGCTTGTTGCTGTAATTAAATATTTTAAATATTTTAATTCCACGAACTTCAGGCTTACTAAACTTTGAATTACAAAAGAAGTAAACACTATGTTTTGAATTGTGGCTTTCTAGCAGTGAAATGTCATATAATTCAAGATTGCTATATGACATAGGGTCGATAAAGAAAATAGTTTTACTCATTATTTTAATTATTATAATACACTGTTTTTATTATAAGAATCATTATCATGGTTTAGCCCCCTATTAATCGGACAATCGTTACAGACTGTTATACAAACTTACATTTTTTCCTCATATTTGCATTGGCAAGGAACAACCGATGGTGATTTTTATACCGATGGTTGTAGAAATGTTACGGCGCCGTGCATTTCGTTTTTCGACTCATTCTCAACCCCATTGAGGGGTTTCGTCTGAGGGCAAAGAATAAATCTCAAGATTATATTACTCGATAGTTGATAATATGGGATAAGCAATTTAAATTTTATTTTTCTAAAGTAGCATTATCATATCCTAGGGTATCCTAGTATTTCATCGTGTTGAAAATAAAACTGATATAATGAATGTGAATTTTCAGTTGCGGTATATTGAGATAGTATAAAAATGCCACTAAAAGCAAGTATCAATATTAAAAAAAGAATCACTTTTCTTCCATCCGTTCTTTTTTTATAGAGATAATATCCAAAATATGCATATAGTATTGGTTGGAATATATAAAAATAGCTAAATGGGCGAGTAAACGCTATTGCTCCAATAGGGAACATATACGATGTGATCAATCCTATAAAGAAAAAGAAGTACATTATATTAAACCACTTACTATTATAATACTCCTTGAGCTTTGTACTGTAAAGGATTACACATAAATTAACACCAATTTTGAAGAGATATGCTAAGCCTGTTCCTTGTTTATCGCTAAAACTTTCCATAAGTCCCTCCATACCGTAACTTTGGTAAGATCTTTCACCTAAGAGCGAGAGATAGAAATTGATGATAGGCTCCAAACGCATAATTATATCAAAGAAAATTTCTTTAAAAATAAAGGCTGAAACAAAAAGAGTTAGCTGTAAAGGGATACTTTTGAAGTAATTTTTGCCATTACGCAATATTGGATAAAAAATAAATAGTATGATGGCGCTTTTGTGGAGTAAAACAGCTACAACACCCCATAAAACATACTGTTTTAATTTATTCTGTTCAATATAACGCAGTGAGAATATCCATACACACATTGCCATTGCTTGACGTATAACATTCATCCAAAAGGAAACCGAACCCGTTGTGAAAATAAAAAAAACTAACAGAGGATAAATGTATCTATGATCTTTAAAAGCATAAAAGAAGAAGAAAACTTGAACAAAAGCCAGTAAAGCAAAATAGACTGCATAGTGTAAATTTAATAGCCAACCAATATCAGAAAACAAAAAGAAAAGTGGTTCTTTTTTGCCTACATATATGCCCCTTAAATAACCTTCAAGATAACCTAAATGGTCAACTCCCACATCATATCGCATACCAAATACAATGGCAAATAATAGTAGGGGAGCAATGGTATCAAATCGCCAAAAGGTATGATATTGTACTAGCCCCTCATCCGTTGTATAATAACTTCCTTTTCTTGATGCTAAAAAGCCAAAAAGAATCATTGTTATTATCAGAGTTGAGTAAACAAATATACTTTGCAGAAACATAAGGCTTATATTTTCTTCTTTAATTCTCTGATAAAACTATTCATTATAACTAATGCACCAAATAAGTAAGCTGATGTGTTTAATATTTTGACTTTGTTTTTACCTGAATTAATTTCACCTATATTAAGCTTTTCTTTTAATTCTTTCTTCAGAGATTTAGTCAAGACTATGTAGTTTTTTATTGAAAAAGAATAATATAGACTATTGTATATATTAGATACATTGCGATATTTAAGATGATCTAAAATATAAAGGCATTCTGACGGAAGATTAGTAATATGTGTAGCTATATAATTATTGATATAATTAACGTTGTTTATCATATGAATAGTTCTCTCAAAACTCCAACTACGTGATGCACTCCCATCTCTTTCGAAGACGTTGTAGAAGTGCACATTGCTAAATCCGACGTTATCTGCATGAATTAAAGCAAGAAGCGAAAAAATAGAATCCTCTCCGTTTTTTAGTCCAATAGGAAATAAAATTTCATTTGAAACTAAAAAAAGTCGATTATAAACCGCTCCCCAAACACTCCCTCTCCTATAATTTCTGTCAATAGCAACTGTTACACCATTGAATATTTTTCCTACAAAAGATGGTTCAAAGACATATTGCTCTTTACCCACATTATTCCCATCGTTTATAAATGATCTAGCAACAAGAATATCTAAATTAGAGTTTGGATAGGTGTCTATAAGTTTCCTAAGTGAGTTTTCCTCAATCCAATCATCACCATCCACAAAAATTATCCATTTTCCTTTTGCTTTGTGAATCCCTAAATTGCGTGCTGCACTAACGCCTTTATTTTCTTGATGAAAAACTTTTACGCGACTATCTCTATTAGCAAATTTATCACATATAGATCCCGAGCCATCAGTACTGCCATCATTTATGAGTAACAATTCAGTTTTTTTATAACTTTCATTCAAAATACTCTCGATACAACGTGTAATATAACTCTCTATATTATATACAGGTATTATTACAGATATCATTACTTGTTTATCTTCAATCATTGCAATTAATATTTTAAATTCTCTTTCAAAAACCCCACCGCCTTGTCCCTCTCCTCCTCCAACACCTCATTCACCCTCTCCCAATCAATTTCTTTCTCCACAAAGTCATCAATATTAGCAGAATTTACATCTGTTACCAATTTATCTTCCAATCCAAACATCTTCAGGAGCGACTGAAAGCGAGACAAACCTCTATTTACATTGCCAATGGCAATAAAAGGAATGTTGTGGAGTATAGAAAAAACAGTGCCATGAAACGAGTCTGTTACCACAAACTTTGCATCTTGAAAACCTCTAAGCCATGTGGCAGGATGGGGGAATACAAAATCATTTATATTTCTGTTGGTTACTTTCTCATCGTTCAATCTTTTTGCTGGAAGCACTTCAAAGGCTTTCAGTTGAAGCTTGCTTTCTAACAACTTTACTAGATTGTCCTTTTCGGGAGTTTTGTCTAGCACATATACTTTTAAATTGCCTGGTGAGGGTGCAATCTTTTCTTTATCAACTATCACTTTATACTGATGGGGGGAAAGTAGCATAGTAGGATCAAGCACATGTTGTGCGTCGGTTCTGCCAAGATTTGTTTTTATTAAATCAATGGCCGAATCTTCGCGTACACTTATGGCATCGAACTTTTGCAAGAGTTTTTTACAAGCTTTAGTGTCTTCTTCGTTAAACTCCCAATGTGACACACCAAATGATGCTGCATAAGCCAATCGTTTAACATTTGTGTCATCTACTGCAAAATCAAGAAAATAGTTACGAATACCGGGAGACATTCTAGGACGCCAACATTGGTCGCTACCCACCATATAGGCATCAAACCCCATGTTGTTGAGCTCTTGCATTCCTTCGTTATCAGATATCAAGTGCGACAAGTTAGGAATGTACCTACCTCTAAACCTCCGAGTCTCTCGTGACAATTCTTCTCTATATGACATTTTCAAAAAAACGTTCGGATGTATTCGACTACCAATTAATATACTTTTTGCAATAGAAGCAAATTTTCTCCACAAAGGAGTACCTCTATATCTGTATTTTTGGACTCTATTTATAATTATCACCTCACGCCCCATCTCTTGTAGCACTTCTTTCAAAGCATAGGCTTGAAGAAGTCCACCGTAATTGTCGTGGAGGGGTTGGGTGAGGATGGCTATTTTCATTTTTTTTATTTTTTTATTATTAAAACCCTAAATATTTAATTGCCAATGATTTGTTTATAGAACGTGCTCCTGATATAACAACAATGCAAATTAATGCTGTTACAATTATCAAAAACATTTGTTCAAGTAAATAGCTTGAAAAAACAATTTCATTTGCTACTCTTCTTACAATATAAGACAATATATACATATGAATTAAATATATCCCAAAACTTATCCTACCTATATAAGCCATTAGTCTCCAAAATATATTCTTTTTTTTTGGTTCATATTCAAGTGAAAACAATAATAATATAATAGCAAATGAATATATAAATGCCCCTATTTTTATTCCTAGACCTTGAAATGAATCTGTGAAGTTAAATATGTAATAAGTCTCTGCAATTGAAATAAACAATCCAATTAAAACAAAATGTTTTACTCTATTACACTGACAATCTTCAGCCACTGAATATAAATATCATTTTCTTGAATAAATTGCTTTGAAAATATTCTATATTATATAGCAATTTACTTATATTTTCTCAAAATATCAAAAGGTGCATGCTTTATTAAGTTACCCTGAATTTCGCTAATATTATTGTTGATTAAAGAATAGTCAGAAAACTTTTCAAACAGATCATTTGCTTGATAAATAATATTATTGTTTATATCTAACCTTATTCTTTTATAAAAGGGTATCGCTACTGAGGAAAAATAATCTTCAAACTTTACGTCATCACCGTATAATGCTGTTTCACCAAGATTACACCATAATGAAGGGATTCCATATGCATGAGATACAATTATTCCATGTAGGGAACTCGAGAGTGTCTTTTTACATGAGTTAATTTGCTCAATTACTGTTTCTGGATCTTTTAATAAATCTATAATTAATATATTCTCGTTAGTTGAAGTAAGTTTTTTTGATAATTCAGTCATTTGCACAAAATGAGGAATAACACCTAAATCATATATTTTATTCGAATTGGGACGATAAATAATAGGTGATAATAATGCTGGGTCACCAATTGCAAGAGGAACGTTATATCCCAGTTCTTTAATTCTTTTTCTTGTTATTTCACCTCTTACGGCAAAAAAAGTGCACTTATTTATGATATCACTCCGTGACATTAACCCTGAGCCCCATACTTGACAGTTCCTTCCTTCCGCAGATTTTATAATACTTCCTATAGCTATATAGTATTTTTTAAATCGCAAACTATTTAAAACAGATAGCGCATTTTTAAATGAAATTTGATTTAGAACAAGCCTTTTAATCAGTTTAAGAAATCTATTAATTCTTGTGCCTGGTATCGGTAAATAATTAACTTTCTCACCAGTTAGATGTTCTATAATATAAGGATTTAGCTCATCACCAAAGTTCCCTTCGCCTTCTGGGTGTGCATACCAATACAAATTAATTTTCTTTTTCATTTGGTTAAGTTTTAAAAATTTATCAGATACCATTGCATTGTTAGCGCTTTTGAAGAGTAAGCATAAACACAAAGTCCGCAGCCAATGCAAGGATCATTTTGTACTACAGTATCTATTATTTTTGGAATTTTCATTGATATTTCATTTTATTGAAAAATTCTTTCACTTTTCTATTCATAAATTTTTGTTCTGTCTTACCCAATCCAATATAATATATTGTTACCAAAACAGATACCAATGAAGTTACTCCTGTTAGTAATAATCTCACAAAGTTTTCTTCTAGTGAAAGAAAAACTAAAGATGGTGGTATAAATGCAACTGTTGCTACAGGGATAATCCTAAATACTACAGCTTTCAAATATTCTTTAATACTCAAGTTTACTAATGGACTGATAATTTTCAAACGTGCATATAATGCAATTAATGAGAGTCCAATACTAACATACAATGTAACTTCTGGTGATAAACCCATTTTTAAAAATAGATATGATATTGGCAAATTTAAAATCAACAGTAATCCTACAACACTTTGATACAGTTTTATTTTACCTGATGCATGCGCAGCTGTCATCAAAGGACCCGAGACACTATCAACAAGAATATTAACAATAATCAAACGAGTGAATATTACAGTATATTCTGGCACTATCTTTAACCATAATCTCAGTATAATTTCAGTCTCAATAAAAATAGGCAACGATATTACAAAAAGTAAGAAAAAAGAATACTTCGCACCTTGAAAAACAAGTTGATGCATATATTTTAAATCATTTGATGCATACGATTTAATAATTTGTGGGTTCATCGCCATCTGGAAATTACTCACAAACTGTTGAACTGCACTTCTTACTTGATAGGCAATACCTCGCGCTGCATTTACAGCAGGTCCAAAGAAAATATTCAATAAAACATTAACGCCCTGTCCCATAATAATACTTGCGGAGCTTCCCCACAAGTTCCATCCGGCATAACTCATCAATGTTTGAAACAAGGCTTTATCCCAGAAAAACCTGAATTTACTCTCTTTGAACTTATAGTTGCAATAGATACCATAAATCAATCGGATAATCAATGCAACACTAAACATCAGAACAGCATACAGTTTCAATTTATCGAATCCAAGCCATTGCAACATAAATACAATGAGCAACTTCAAGCTTACCTCCGCAATACTCACACCGGCAAATACATTCATCCGTTCGTGAGCAATGATAATAGCATTGTAAGGTACACTCACAATATTTACCATCATAGCAAGAATTGAGAATTGATACACCCATAGAGCAGCCACCATTCTATCGGGAGGTATTGTCAATTGTGTATTCACAAACCAAAGCCCAATAGTTTCAGCCAAAAATAAAACTACGAATGCAATAATAAAGTGAATGTTCACACTCATGCTAAATACCTTGCGCAATTGAACATTGTCTTTTCGACCTATTTCAAAAGAAAAAAAACGTTGAGTAGCAGTAGCCATTGCACCACTTAAAAAAGCAAACATGGTAACAAAACCACCAACAACATTAAAAATACCAAAATCTTCAACTCCAAGCGTATTCAACACAATGCGTGAAGTATATAAAGTAATTGCCATTGTAAGCAACATTCTTATATATAAGAGCATTGTATTTTTCGCAATACGCTTGTTTGAAGATGAAGTCGTTTCCAATTTATTCAATTATAGTTTTGCAACCACTCCACTCTCCAATACCCCCTTCACATCATACACCACACACTTTTCTTTCTTCAAAGAATCAAAGTCCAAATCCATAAACTTGTCGTGTGCGACTCCGAGAACAATAGCGTCGTATCTGTGGTCTGGGGTATGAGTTATGGGTTGTGGGTTGCCGTGATTGTTACGTACTGCCTCGATGTTATTAAGCGGGCGAATACCATATTCGTGATACACTTCATCAGGATTCGCCCATGGATCGTAAACACATACATTCACTCCATACTCTTCTAAGGCACGAATTACATCCACAATCTTGGTGTTGCGCACATCGGGGCAGTTTTCTTTGAAGGTGATGCCCAGCATCAACACGTGTGAGTTGTTTACGCTGATCCCTTTCTGAATCATTGTTTTCACTACTTGCGAGGCTACATGTCCAGCCATACTATCGTTGATGCGGCGTCCGGCCAAAATGATTTCGGGATGGTAGCCCACTTCTTGTGCCAAGTAGTAGGGTCGATGCCAATGCAATGTCCGCCTACCAGTCCGGGTTTGAAATTGAGGAAGTTCCATTTGGTGCCTGCTGCTTCCAACACGGCTTGTGTGTCAATCTCTAGGATGTTGAATATCTTGGCCAATTCGTTTACAAAGGCAATGTTGATGTCACGCTGTGCGTTTTCGATTACTTTGGCAGCTTCGGCCACTTTGATGGTGGGCGCAAGGTGCGTACCGGCAGTAATAACCGATTTGTATAGTTCGTTTACTCTCTCTCCTATCTCGGGAGTGGAGCCTGATGTTACTTTCAATATTTTTTCTACGGTGTGCTCTTTGTCACCCGGATTGATGCGCTCGGGCGAATAGCCAGCAAAGAAATCTTGATTGAATACCAATCCTGATGCTCGCTCTAATACAGGAACACATTCATCTTCCGTTGCTCCTGGATAAACTGTTGATTCGTAAATAACAATGTCGCCTTTGCTCAATACTTTGCCTACGGTTTCGCTGGCTTTGTAAAGGGGGTGAGGTCGGGGCGGTTGTGTTTGTCAACGGGGGTGGGGACGGTGATGACGTAGATGTTGGCATCGGAGATGTCATCTAAGTTGTTTGTACACACAAATCCATTATCAAGGGCTTCTTGCAACAATGCATCTTCTACTTCCAATGTGGCGTCGTGTTCTGCCATTAATCCATCAATACGGGCTTGGTTGATATCGAAGCCTACTGTGGTGTGTTTTGTGGAGAAAAGACGAGCGAGGGGGAGACCTACGTAGCCGAGGCCTATTACTGCTATCTTATTCATATTGTACTTTTAACCGCAAAGAGCGCTAAGAAGGCGCAGAGATCGTGGAGTTTATTTTATTATAATTTATTTACTACTCGTTTAATACCGTGTTTTAATAAGTTCACATTAAAGTTTACTAGCAATCCAAGTTTATAATCACCTAGTTTCATATAAGTAAGGGTTTGTGCCATGTGCACATCAGTTAGGGCTTCTACACTTTTCAGCTCAATGACAACCTTGTTTTCTACCAGTAAGTCTATTCTATATCCACAATCAAGATGAACTTCCTCATATATAAGAGGCATAGCTTTTTCTTTTTCAACTCTCAGTCCTTCTTTCTTCAATTTATAAAACAAGCACTCTTGATAAGCACTTTCGAGTAATCCAGGACCTAATGATTTATGAATGTCTATAGCACAACCTATAATTTTGCTGGATATTTCGTTCTCTGTCATTGTATTTATTATTTACATATTATTCTCAGCGTCCTTTGCGTAACCTTCGCGTTCTTTGCGGTTAACTCCCCCTTGTTGGTTAGAGGTTATTCCAATACCATTCTACAGCCTCAGTAATTCCTTTCTCTATATTGTGTGTGGGCATATAGCCTAACTTTTCTTTTGCCTTCTCAATAGACGCTAAAGAGTGAGGTATATCATCTTGTCTATTTGGACCGTGTGTAATTTCCACATTGGCTATCTCTTCATCGAAATTGCTCAATGTATCACGCAATAAATTTACCAACTCAATCAACGTAGTTCTATCCCCAACCGCAGTATTATATACGGTGTTGACAGCATCGGGATTGGAGGTGAGCATAGCACGCTCGTTCATCTGAATTACATTGTTTATATAGGTGAAGTCACGTGAATAGTCGCCTGCACCATTGATGATGGGGCTTTCGTGATTCAAAAATTGCTTTACGAACAATGGGATAACGGCGGCATAGGCACCATTGGGATCTTGGCGACGACCAAATACATTGAAATAGCGCAAGCCGATGGTTTCTAATCCGTAGGTTGTGCTAAAGATATCGGTATATAGTTCGTTCACATATTTGGTGATGGCGTAGGGCGACAATGGTTTACCAATCACATCTTCCACTTTGGGGAGCGATGCGCTATCGCCATAGGCGCTAGAGCTGGCTGCATATACAAAGCGTTTCACCTTGGCATCGCGAGCAGCTACCAACATATTTAGGAATCCAGACACGTTTACTTCGTTGCTAGTAACAGGGTCTTTTATCGACCGTGGCACACTGCCCAATGCTGCTTGGTGCAATACATAGTCGATACCCGCTATTGCACGTGCACAATCTTCGGGATTGCGAATATCGCCTTCTATGAGTTCGTAGTTGTCATTCTCTAAGAAAGGCTCTATATTATAATGGTGTCCGGTTGCAAAATTATCGAGACAACGAACGGAGTGGCCTTTACTTAAAAAATATTCTGTGAGGTTGGAACCGATGAAGCCGCGCCCCCAGTGATTAAAATTCTCATATTCAAGATAATAGTTTTACTATAAACTCCAGTAACTTAAACCCTCTGGTCTATTATTTCGGAACACGCCTTTAATGTCGACAAAGATACAACTGCTTGCTGCTATAGTATTGAAATAGTGGGACTCAAGTGCAAGATACTCTTTGTGATTTACAGCAACTATAATTGCATCGTACTTACCAGTGGGTTTTTCTGATAGCTGGATGTAGTATTCTTCAAGGGTTTCTTGGTAATCGGCATAGGGGTCAACCACATCAATTGTTTTTATGCCAAATGAACGTAACTCGCTAACAACATCAGCAACCTTAGAATTCCTTATATCGCTAACATTCTCCTTAAAGGTAACCCCCATAATTAGGATTCGGGCATCCTTTAGGTTCTTGTCTGCTGATGTAATTTTCTTTACAGTTTCTTTGGCAATGTAGCCTCCCATTGAGTCGTTAATTGAGCGACCTGAACTGATAATTTGCGCGTGGTGCCCTAATTGCTTCGCTTTGTAAACAAGATAATAGGGATCTACACCAATGCAGTGTCCGCCAACTAGCCCAGGGAAGAATTTAAGGAAATTCCATTTTGTGCCTGCTGCTTCAAGAACTTCGTAAGTGTTAATATCCATACGATTGAATATAAGCGACAGCTCATTCATAAAGGCAATATTGATATCACGCTGGGTGTTTTCAATAATTTTTGCAGCTTCAGCAACCTTTATAGAGCTGGCTCTGTGCACACCCGCTTCAATGATTAGTTCGTATGTTTTGGCAATAATTTCTGAAGACTCCGCATCACATCCCGAGGAAACCTTTACTATTTTAGTTAGTGTATGTTCCTTATCGCCTGGGTTTATGCGTTCAGGTGAGAATCCCACTTTAAAATCATCAATATATTTTAGGCCAGATATTTCTTCTAGTAGTGGCACACAATCCTGTTCTGTACAACCTGGATAAACAGTTGATTCATAAACTACATAATCGCCTTTCTTTAAAACATTCGCAACCGTTTTGGTAGCGGCTAACACAGGCCCGAGGTCGGGCAGATTATGGTCGTCGATGGGCGTGGGTACTGCTATCACGTAAAATTTTGCGTCTTTTAAATCATTAGGGTTTGCAGTGTATATAATATCGCACCCTTCAAATGCTTCTGGTTCTAATTCACGGCTAGGGTCAATACCCTGCTTTATTAATTCAACACGTTCTGGTTTTATATCAAATCCAATAACGGCAATTTTTTTTGCAAATTCAATGGCAATGGGTAAACCAACATAACCAAGGCCAATAATGGCAATTTTTTCTTTTTTTGATAAGAGGGAGTCGCAGAGATTCATTTTGCTGATTTTAATGCTTTTAGTTCTTCGTTCTGTGTATTGCGTTTTGTTCTCGGACTGAGGCACCGTTTTTTCAATATTACATAGTGACTTGGCGTCTTGACGTGAGGTCTATTCTTGCTTCAATTGCTGACTTAAATTCGACCAGTATTTCTTTCCAAAAACAAACCCTATCCCAATGCAGCCACCAAGAAAAGTAAATGCAAACAGAATGATTGAACGTCTAGGTTTACTTTTTTCAACAGGTACTTTAACAGGCTCAAGCATTTTGATAACAGGAGTTTCCTCTTGCACCTTAATTTTTGCCTGTTCAAGTTGCTGAGCTAGCCCATTATATACATTAAACGCCAGAGTGTAGGTATTATTTAAGCGCTCCTCCTCGGTGCGAGCAGCAGCAGATTGTACGTTACGGTTAGCATCGCGAAATTGGGCAAGATTTTCTTGGGCTTTTAGGTATCCCTTCTCTTTCTCAACATAGCGATCTTGTATAAACTGGAGGTCAGTTTTGGCTTTTTCTACTCGGTACTCGGTAATGTAGGTAGTGAGATACTCAACCGAAAAGTTGGCAATTTGTGCAGTAATAAACGGATCGCCAAATTCGGTGGAGATGCTTATTACCCCATTTTTTTGATCAATATTGGCGCTAATTTTATCTTGTAGGCCTTTAATGGCATCGAATTGTTTTTTAGATATTTGTGTTATCTGTGATGGGGAAGATGTTATGCTTTCTTCCGGTTCCTTATCTCCTCTAATCCATCCTAGTATTGTCCAAGGGAGGCCAATGGTATATTTTTTTACTACGCCCATTAATGAGTTTTTGGTGTAGTCATTAAGATACTCAAAAACCGTAATATCTAGCGTTTCATCGTCGGTTTTGTAGGTAACTTTATGGTTGAGCAACTCTAGATAGAATGGGGTACTTTTTAGTACATCGGGGTAGAGCATTGGACCAATGGCATCGGCACCCTGGGCCAATGGCATTGAAAAACCACCTAGCCCACTAAATTGGCTAAGTAGAGCAGAGGCGCCTCCAACTGAGTTGCTTTTACTCTCGGGTAGCATACGCACCTCAACCTTATACTGTTTGGGGCTTGTAATGGCTACTATAAGACCAAGGGCTATAAACGCCCCTGTAATTTTTAGTATAAGTTTACGGTTATCCCACAGATGGCGGATTAGCTCTATTAAATCTATTTCGTTGGAAGAATCCTGAGAAGGATTTTTAATATTTTCGGTCATGAGGGTAGCGTTTTTTTTAGTTGGCTATTGGCTATTGGCTTTTGGCTGTTGGTTGTTGGTTGTTGGCTGTTGGTTGTTGGCTATTGGCAATTTACTATTTTTCTTTGCTAATGGCTAACGGCCAAAAGCAAATAGCTGTCTTTTGCTAACGGCTAACGGCCAAAAGCTAATAGCTGTCCCCACAGCTTCGCCCCGTCAGTCACATATACTTTTGACTGATTGTTGGGGTTAATGTATTGTTTTACAGTTATTTATTGTCTATTCTTTACTGTAAGCAATGTTTTCAACAAATGGATACCAAAAGTAACACAATTTACTGAAATAGGGAAACCAATTCAGCCTGTTAGAGTAAATTTATAGGGGATCTGCAAATTTTATGCCTTTTTTTATGCTTTTGGTTGTTGGTTCTGAGTTTTTAACTTTTCGTTTTTAACTTTTAACTTCTCACTATTTTTGTCCACAGATTACACTGATCTGCACAGATTCTTTGGCGTTTTGCAAAGACTATTCGGGTGCGCAAACTCGCAACCCGCAACCCGTAACTTTCTCAACCTTAACCTCAATCTTAACCTCAACCTTTAACTCCCTGCTGGATTTTTGCGTTGTCTATTCGAGTTCGCTAACCTGTAACTTCCTCACTTTTCACTGCTCACTCCTCACACAGTTCGCTTCTCGCAATGACGAGGGGTTCTGTTGTTGGTTGTTAGTTCTGAGTTTTTAACTTTTCGTTTTTAACTTTTAACTTTTCACTATTTTTGTCCACAGATTACACTGATTAACACAGATTGTTTTGTGTTGACACTGTATTGTTTTGTTTCACTGTGTTACACTGTGTTGTACACCGAGTTACACTGTGGCAATGAATTGTTCTCTGTTTTGTTTCACTGTGTTCCGCTGTGTTGTACACTGAGTTCCACTGTGGCAATAAAATAATCTACGTTATGCGATGCCCATTCGTGTGCACAAACTTTCTAACTTTTCACTTTAAGTACTTCCTAACTAATCACTCCTCACTGCTCACTCTTCACTGTTTTTGTCCACAGATTACACTGATTAACACAGATTGTTTTGCGTTGACACTGTATTGTTTTGTTTCACTGTGTTACACTGTGTTGTACACCGAGTTACACTGTGGCAAAGAATTGTTCTCTGTTTTGTTTCACTGTGTTCCGCTGTGTTGTACACTAAGTTACACTGTGGCAATAAAATCTTCTACGTTTTGCGATGCCCATTCGGCTGCGTCCGCTTTCCAACTTGTCACTTTAAGTACTTTCTAACTTTTTCTAAAAAGATTGCTTCGTCGCAAAGTAAGCTTCTCGCAATGACGGGGGGGGGATTTGGGTGTGCAAACCCGCAACCCGTATCTTACTAATCACTAATCACTAATCACTAATTACTGCTTACAGCTCACTGCTCACTCTTCACTGCTTACTCTTCACTCCCCCTAAGTCTTTTCTCCCAGTTCCAAGCATGAAGTAAAGCCTCGTCGAGCGATTTTTTTGCTGCCCACCCAAGTTCTGAGGCGGCAAATGATGTGTCGGCCCAAACCTTTTCTATGTCGCCTGCACGCCGTTCGGTTAGTTTGTAGTTAATTTTTATGCCGTTGGCTCGTTCAAATGATTTGATAATTTCCAGAACAGTTACGCCGTTACCAGATCCCACATTGAATACTTCGAAAGGTTTTTTGTTCATTTTTTCGTAAAGGCGTTTGAGAGCAATAACGTGGGCTTTGGCTAAATCGACTACGTGGAAATAGTCGCGGATAGCCGTTCCGTCGGGTGTATTATAGTCTGAGCCAAAAACCTTTAACTCGGGCCATACTCCTGTTGCGGTTTGGGTAATAAAGGGAATCAGATTATCGGGTTTGCCCATGGGGTACTCGCCAATTTCGGCACTGGGGTGTGCGCCAATGGGGTTGAAGTAGCGCAGGGCTATGCCCGATATGTTGTTTGATGATTGGATGGTGTCGGCAATTATATCTTCGGCAATTTTTTTTGTGTTGCCGTAGGGCGAAGTGGCTTTTTTTATGGGAGATTTTTCGGTAACAGGAAGTACGTCGGGCTCGCCGTAAACGGTACAGGAACTGGAGAAGACCATATGCCCGCCCTTCTGCTTAAGAATTTCGAGCAGGTTGATTAGGGAGTATATATTGTTTTTGTAGTATGCTAGCGGTTTTTCAACCGACTCGCCAACGGCTTTTAGGGCTGCGAAATGAATAGCTGAGCTTATATCGGGATGCTGGTCGAACACGTCCTTCATCTGTTGCGCTGAGGCGCAATCGGCTTTTATGAAGGTGGGCCTGATTCCTGTAATCTTTTCGATGCCATCGATCGATTTGGTGTATGAGTTCGAAAGGTTATCGACAATAACCACCTCGAACCCAGATTCTATTAGCTCAACTACTGTGTGGGAACCAATGTACCCTGTTCCGCCGGTTACTAGTACTTTGGGCATTTATAATTTTTTTATGGGTTGCACAAAAGACACAAAGAAGTCTCAAAGAAACACAAAGATAAAAAAATGGTTGTGATTTTGTGGTGATTGAGAGGAGGGTAAATCTAATTTTATTCAGTTGCACAAAAGGCACAACCGAGCGTACTTTGCGAGCTCAACGAAGTTAAAGGAGTCACAAAGAACCACAATGACTTATAGTGAGTTGCAATGATTATAATATAACACGTTTAATACCATTCTTAAGCGACGTTACATAAAAGTTTAATAGTAGCCCCAATTTATAATTACCTAGTCTAAGGTATGTTAAGACTTGTGCTAAATGGACATCAGTAAAACAGTCTGCTGTTTTTAATTCAATAACGACTTTGTTGTTAACAAGGAGATCGATTCTATAACCGTGTTCAAGTTTAATCTCTTTGTAAATTATAGGTAGTGGTTTTTCTTTTTGGACTGAAAGTCCCGCTTTGACCAATTCATAGTAAAGACATTCCTTGTATGCTGATTCAAGTAATCCTGGCCCCAATAATTTGTGAACTTCGATAGCACATCCTATTATTATGTTTGACAATTCATTTTCTGTTAGGTTTTTCATGTTTGGGTTGTTTTAGGCTGCGCAAAAATCAAAAAAGAGTGTACTTTGCGAGTTCAACGAAGTTAAATAGTTTTTTCCTTAGTGTCTTTTGTGCCTCCTTAGTGAGCTTTGTGTTCTAATCGGTTTTGCGTTCTAGGTTCTAGGTTCTAGGTTCTAGGTTTTGCGTTGACTATTCGGGTGTGCACACTTTCTAACTTGTCACTTTAAGTGCTTTCTAACTTTTTCACTTTCCCTTTTTTTTGTTTCACAAAATACACGAAGAAGTCACAGAGTAGCACAAAAAATTTACGGTTAACTATAACTTAGTGTCTTTTGTGCCTCCTTAGTGTGCTTTGTGTTCTATCTTCTTAAAACGCCTTACCAATAGCCGTAACGTTAAACCCAATCTCTATTAACATTTTATGATCTAGTATATTGCGCCCATCAAAAAGGCTTGCAGGTTTTAGCATATTGTTGTAAATGCCTTGCCAGTCGTAGGTTTTAAACTCGTCCCATTCGGTTAGTACTGCAATGGTGTGTGCGCCTTTGGTTGCTTCGTATGGATCGGAGCATACGGTTAGTAGTTTCTGGTTCTCCTCTTCGGGGCGGGTATTTAGGAAGTTTAGATCCACGTACATTTGCTCTGGTTTTACCTTTGGATCGTAAACGTAAATTGAGGCCTGATCTTCCATTAGCTGATCGGCAACGTAGATGGCCGCCGATTCGCGGGTATCGTTGGTATCCTTTTTAAATGCCCAGCCAAAGAAAGCAATCTTTTTACCCGAAATGGTGTTATTTAGGGTGGTTATTATGCTATCGGCAAAGCGACGCTTTTGGTAGTCGTTAAGAATTATTACCTGCTCCCAGTAGTCGGCAACCTCTTGTAACCCCAAGCTTCTGCAAATATATACCAGGTTGAGAATATCCTTTTGAAAGCACGACCCCCCGAAACCAACCGATGCCTTAAGGAATTTTGGGCCAATGCGGCTATCGGTTCCAATGGCACGCGCCACCTCGTCGATATTGGCCTCGGTTTTTTCGCAAAGTGCGCTAAGGGCATTTATTGACGAAACGCGCTGGGCAAGGAATGCGTTGGCGGAGAGCTTTGAGAGCTCCGACGACCACACGTTGGTTTGCAGAATTCGTTCTTGAGGAACCCAATGGGCGTAGATATTGGTTAGGGCATCAATGGCTTCGCGACCCTCGGGGGTATCAATGTCACCGCCAATTAGCACGCGGTCGGGGTTATGCAGATCGTTAATTGCTGTTCCCTCGGCCAGGAACTCGGGGTTAGAGAGAATTTGGAACTTTACGCCATTACCCACATTCTCGAGAATGTTTTTTATTGCCTGAGCGGTACGGACGGGTAGGGTCGATTTTTCGACAACAATTTTGTCCTCGGTTGCAACCTCGCCAATCTGTCGGGCGCAGAGCTCTACGTACTTAAGGTCGGCAGCCATACCCTTGCCCTTGCCGTAGGTTTTGGTGGGGGTATTTACCGATATAAAAATCATTTCGGCGTCACGGATGCCTTTTTCAACGTCGGTTGAGAAGAATAGATTTCGTCCTCGGGCTTCGGCCACAACCTCTTTCAGACCGGGTTCAAATATCGGTAACTTGCTAAGATCTTCGTTGTTCCAATCGGCAATGCGTTGGGGGTTAATATCTACAACGGTTATTTTTATTTCAGGGCACTTTTGGGCGATTACAGCCATGGTAGGGCCTCCCACATAACCCGCACCGATACAGCATATGTTTTTGATAATCATTTTGCTAACTATTTTGATAATTGGTTAATAATAGTTATGGTTACCAATGCAATTGATGATAACGATGAGCTAATGGCCAGCGTTTCCTGCATAGAGATTCCGTCTCTCTCGGGCTTTTTGGGTACAATAATTTCAGCCCCTGGCTCAACTCTGGGATAAACCTTGAAAAATACGAAGTTGCGTGTTCTGTCTACCGATCCATTGGCATAAATAACAAAAACCTTAGCTTTTCTGGCATTGTCTGAGAATCCACCTGCTTGTGAAATGTAGCTCCTAAGCGATGTATTTTTTTTATAACGGGTGGTAACAGGGTTTAAAAGCTCGCCGTTAAGCCTAACGGTTTGTAAGTTAAGGGGTATTCTAAGAATATCGCCCTCGTGGAGTATCAGATCGTCTATACCACCGGGTTTATTTAAAATTTGTTGTAGGTCTATGCCAATTGTTTGATGTGTTTCTAGATTTTCATCGATAATTAAATCTTCCGATTTTTCTAGGTCCTCTATTCTTTCAAGTCTTTCCCTTTGCAATCTGTCAACCCTCCTAAGCAGGGTAGCACCATCCAGATAGGCTTGGTCGGTTACTCCCCCTGCACGGGCTACTAGATCCGATATTCTCTCATCTTTGCGGGTAATGGCATAGCTGCCGGGGAACATGAATTCGCCTTCGGCTGTGGTGAGGGTTTGTGCTTTATATACTGGTGAGGGACGCACAAAAACAATATCAAAAGGTTCAATATTAAACGAAGCACCCAGGTTGCCAATCGTGAGGTCTTTGTCCAGTGCAAACGAGTAGATCTTTGTAATTATATCCTCCGTTTTAAGGGCAGTAGGATTTTTTATTCTGCGTGCAACGTCTATCCGTGCTAGCGAAGCGGCCTCGTTAAAACCACCTGCTTTTCGAATAAGTTCTCCAAGGGTTAAGTTCTCGGCATAGGCGAATGTTCCTGGATCCTGAACCTGACCAACAATACGAACCGTTCTTTTTTGCTGTAGTTCGAGGGCAGAGCTAATTACAACAAGGTCCTCTCTTTGTAGGACTATATCCGCATTGGAGTTTCTTGTAATATCATCTAGATTAACCTCAAGTACCTCAATCTCCAGGTTATCTTTTTGGCGGTAAATGGCTATTCGGCTGGTAAAGGCATCCTCTCTAAGCCCCTCGGCACGGTCAATAAGGTCAGTGAGTGTCATTCCCTCGGTTTGGGCAAATTCGCCCTCGCGGAATACAGCACCTCGAATGGTTACCCTATTCTCGTAGCGTTCAAGTATCTCTCCCACTTTTATCATATCTCCATTTTTTAGCTGGAAGGATGAGAATAGGACAGATTCGAGGTTAAGTAGTTGCCGTTCGCTTTCGGTTTTACGATTTACCACAAGCTGCTTAAAGTATGCATTGGATGAAAATCCCCCAGCGTATTCAATAAGATTAGCCATGGTTTCGTGCTCTCGGAGCTCGTATGTTGCTGGGCGAATCACCTCACCCGCAAGGGTTACCCGATTCTTATAGGGGGCAATGAAAATTAAATCCTCATCCTGTAATCTAATATTTTGAGAAGTTTCGCCTTTTAGTAGAAAGGTGTACAGGTCGACATTGGCCGCAATATTGCCTGAACGCATCACCTTTATTTCTCTGTACGTACCGTTTCCTCCTGGCCCTCCAGCATAATATAGCGCGTTGAATACGGTTGCAAAGGCTGGTAGGGTGTAGGTTCCAGGCATGTAGGCATCGCCAGTTACATTTACCTTAATGCTGCGAATATTGCCAAGGGTAACCTGCGCAAAAGTGTTTGGGGTTGACCCTTTTAATCCGGAGTATATGCTTGAAAGCCTATTGATAATAAGTGCTGATGCTTTATCTATATTGAGACCGCTTACCTGAATAGGGCCCAGATTGGGGACTAGGATTTGTCCTTCGGGCGAAATTTTTAGCTTGAAAGAGCTTTGCGAAGCACCCCAAACCTCGATGTTGAGAACATCACCTGCTCCTAGCTGGTAGTCGGTGGGGGTTGGAATATTCAGGCTGGGCTCAAAAGTTAAGTTTTTCCGTTTAAAAAGGTTTGAGCCAAAAATATCCACATCATCGAGTTGGGCTTGTGTAGGACTTTTTGTATCGATCTCGAAAGAGATCTTTCGTTCCTCCACATCACCTTGACCTACCGTCTTCTCTTCACCCATGTCGAGAGCAGTAATCCTTTCACGCAGTTTAAGCACTTCATCATAAGACATTCCCCTAGAAATGGCTTCGGCTTCAAGTTCTTGAATCGACATTCCTGTGGTTTTACCCCTACTCAGGAACTGCTTTATCTGCCCATCGGTAAGTTTATCAACTTTTATTGAACTTAAATCGGATTGTTGGGCATTGGTTGTGTATGGGGTCGACAGCAAAACGAGTAATGCCAAACCAAGGGTAAGTTTGAAAAATCGTAACATTGTGGGCTGTATTTAATGGTTTTTATTAATACAAGATGAAAAATAGCGGCTATCATCTGCAATAGAATTAATGAATGTAAAAATTATTTAGAGTTTCTACTGCTGTTCAAATAAAGTGCCACGTATATTGTTAATTTACACGTTTTTAGCCCGCATTATTCATCAAATTTGTAAAAGATGAATGCAAATGCGGGGTCGAAGACCCCAAGTTCGAATGAATAATTGAGGTTAAACATGTACAAAAGTATAAAAAAATCCATAATATTAACCGGTGGCTGGTGGTATTTAGTTTTATTAACCCGCATTATTCATCAAATTTGTAAAAGATGAATGCGAATGTGGGTTACCCCGACCTGGCTGAGCCCAATTTAGGGTAACTAGATTGGTTGTGAAACTTAGTCGCTGTCCCAGGCAGCAATTATACGAATGAATAATTGGGGTGAAAGGGTTTTGTATGTTGTGGGTTGTTTTTGTATTGTATGGATGATTTAGATTTTTGTTGTTTTATGTTAAAAAATGGGCTGAGTTATACTCTGAACCCGCATTATTCATCAAGTTTGTAAAAGATGAATGCAAGTGCGGGTTACCCCGACCTGGCTGAGCCCAATTTAGGGTAACTAGATTGGTTCTGAAACTTAGTCGCTGTCGTAGACAGCAATTATTCGCATGAATAATTGGGGTGAAACCCTTTTGAGCAGTTTGGTGGTTGTGTAATTGTTTTAAAAAGTATAACTTTATTTTCTTATAATTAGCTTGTGCTGTATGCGAAGTAAGATGAAGCGAGAAAAAACCGAGAACCCCCTGAGTACTATAAAACCTAGTAGAATAATATTACCTGTTATTATTGGGTTGGGGGTGGTGGTGTTTTTGTTTTACCGTGAGTTTGATGCCGATGCGTTTGGTACTTTAAGTATAGCAAAATGGGGGTTTTTGTGGTTTATTGTGGCATTGGCACTTATGGTCTTTCGCGATTTAGGATACATTATACGTTTACTTATACTTGCCGAAGGGGACTTGTCTTTTAAAAAGGCCCTTAGAATCATAATGCTTTGGGAGTTTACATCGGCCATCACGCCCTCGGCCATTGGGGGGACAAGCGTAGCCATACTGTTCATTAACAAGGAGGGGTTAAGTGTTGGGCGGAGCTCGGCTATAGTCATGGCTACCTCACTGCTCGACGAGCTCTATTTCTTGCTAATGTTTCCTCTGTTGCTGTTTTTGGTAAAGCCCGATGTGCTTTTTGGCCTTGGAGCGGGTAGTGTTAATGAGTTGGTGGTTTTTTCTCTTATAGGTTATGGCCTTAAGTTGATATACGTGCTGGTTCTTTTTTATGGTCTTTTTATTAACCCGCGGGGGTTAAAATGGCTTATTCTTATGATTTTTAAGCTGCCAATCCTTAGGCGATGGAAACATGGTGCTAACGATGCGGGAACCGAAATTGTAGAAAACTCGCGCGAATTTAGAAAGAAACCTTTTAAGTTTTGGGCAAAGGCTTTTGTTGCCACTTTTTTATCTTGGACATCAAGATACTGGGTGGCTAATGCTATTCTTCTTTCCTTTTTTGTGGTATCGGACCATTTTGTGATTTTTGCCCGTCAGCTGGTTATGTGGATAATGATGCTGGTTAGCCCTACCCCAGGGGGGAGCGGGTTTGCCGAGGTGATTTTTACCCGTTATTTGGGCGATTTTATTCCTGTGGAGCCCGTATCTCTGGGCACAATAGCCATTGCCATGGCTTTTATTTGGCGGTTGGCAACCTACTATCCATACCTGTTGATTGGTGCTATTGTTTTACCAAAGTGGATTGGTAGTAAGTTTGGGAAGAACTCGAAAAAGGGATGATGTGATAATTTATTGATGAGCTTACAAACACTAATTTTTTACACAGTTCATCGGCGAGCGTTCTTTTTCTGAGTTTAAAGCATATAAAGTTGTTAAAGTTTGTAAAGTTGAAGTGTGGTTATCGATCTTAAACTAAAACCTTATTGGAACACTGATGACACAGATTTTGCTGATTTTTTAGTGTTTATCGATGACCACTAGAATACGCACCTCTCATCCTCACCTTTTTTTGTTTCACAAAATACACGAAGAAGCCACAGAGGGTCACAAAGAATTTACGGTTAGCTATAACTTAGTGGTTTTTGTGCCTACTTAGTGTTCTCTGTGTCCTAATTGGTTTGTTGATTTGTTGGAATTTTGATGACACTGTTTTACACAGTTTGTTTTGGCGTTTTGCGTTTTCGATCGTCTGCCTTCGTCTCCGCTCAGGCTGACTTAAGGGCTAGACTTATGAAAGGCTGTTTAGTTTTACGTTCTGTGTTCAGCGTTCTGTGTTCAGCGTTCTGTGTTCAGCGTTTTGTGTTGGCTATTCGGGTGCGCAAACCCGCAACCCGCAACTTACTAATTACTGCTCACTGCTCACTGCTCACTGCTCACTGTTCACTGCTCACTGCTCACTGTTCACTGCCTTCAATCTACTTGCTCTTTTCAACCATAAATTTAAGTAGCGATTCCATTATATGAAGCCCGTCGGTGTTTCCAAGTTCGTCATCTGCAGCACGTTCCGGATGGGGCATCATGCCAAACACGTTCATTTTTTCGTTGCAAATACCCGCAATATTCTCGGTTGAACCGTTGGGGTTTACCGATTCGGAAACTTTTCCGTTTTCATCGCAGTAGCGAAAAAGGATTTGCCCATTAATTCGCATCTGGGCTAGGGTATCCCGATCGGCGTAGTAGCGCCCCTCTCCGTGTGCAATGGGTATTTTCAGTGCCCGTTCACGGGGTAGGAATGATGTTGGTGCAGCCGTTTTACTATCGGGTAAGATGTACACGTTTTTACATTCAAATTTCTGGCTGTTGTTATGCAAAAGCCCCCCTGGCAAAAGTTTTGCCTCGCAAAGGATTTGGAAACCGTTGCATACTCCAAATACGAATCCTCCCTTGTTGGCGAACTCAATTACCTGTTCCATAATGGGAGAGAACCTAGCCAACGCTCCCGATCGTAGATAATCGCCGTACGAAAATCCACCAGGAAGAATAATTGCATCAACATTTTGCAAATCGGTATCCTTGTGCCAAAGCTCAACAACCTCTTGTTCCATAATGGTTTCAAGAACATAAATCATATCGTGGTCACAATTGGACCCAGGGAAAACAACTACGCCAAACTTCATAATTATAGTTTTATTTTAGAGGCGATAAAGATAGATATAAAATGAGATTGAACAAAAAATAAGCGTTTTGTGCTTAACGGTTTGTGTCGATACTATATTATTTTGCGTTGTTTTGTTTCACCGTGTTGTAAACTGAGTTACACTGTGGAAAAGAATTATTCGCTGTTTTGTTTCACCGTGTTCCACTGTGTTGTACACCGAGTTACACTGTGGAAATATATTGTTTGTTTTGTTGCACTGTGTTGCGCTTTGTTGTACACTGAGTTACGCTGTAGAAAAGAATTATTCGCTGTTTTGTTTCACCGTGTTCCACTGTGTTGTACACTGAGTAACACTGTGGAAATATTTTTTCTCTGTTTTGTTGCACCGTGTTTTACACTGAGCTACGCTGTGGAAAAGAATTATTCGCTGTTTTGTTTCACCGTGTTCCACTGTGTTGTACACCGAGTAACACTGTGGAAATATATTGTTTGTTTTGTTGCACCGTGTTTTACACTGAGCTACGCTGTGGAAAAGAATTATTCGCTGTTTTGTTTCACCGTGTTCCACTGTGTTGTACACTGAGTAACACTGTGGAAATATTTTTTCTCTGTTTTGTTCCACCGTGTTCCACTGTGTTGTACACTGAGTAACACTGTGGAAATATTTTTTCTCTGTTTTGTTCCACCGTGTTCCACCGTGTTCCACTGTGTTGTACACTGAGTAACACTGTGGAAATATTTTTTCTCTGTTTTGTTGCACTGTGTTGCGCTTTGTTTTACACTGAGTAACACTGTGACTAAGAATTGTTCTCTGTTTTGTTCCACCGTGTTCCACTGTGTTGTACACCGAGTAACACTGTGGCAAAGAATTGTTCTCTGTTTTGTGTTACCTATTTGGATGCGCAAACTCGCAACCCGTAACTTGCTACTCACTGCTCACTTCTCACTGCTCACTTCTCACTACTCACTGCTTACTTCTCACTGCTTACTGTTCATAATTTATTCATCATTTTTATTTTTATCCCATATTTATTCGTCTTTTTTATACAAATTGCGTCTTACTAACAAAGCTTTTAAAATGTAGGAATGGAAATAGCTAACGGCCGTAGCAAATTGGATGAGCTTGAAAAGGTAATAACGGAGTATCAGGATCAACTTTTTAGACACGCTTTTTTCCGAACAGGCTCTTATGCCGACTCGCAGGATATTGTGCAGGATGTTTTTATAAAGTTATACCACGATAATGGGAATCTTTCTTCAATAAAAAACATCAAGCACTACCTGTATCGAAGCATCACTAATGCCTGTTTCGATTACCATAGGAAATGCGGAAAACGAAAGTTTGAGCCCATTGAAACTGTCAACCTCCCAAGTCATATGTATGAAAAGGAGGCATCAGAGGTTCTAATTCAGATTGAGGAATGTAAAAGGGTGGACGAACTCTTAAAATGGCTCTCCGAGGAGCAATCGGAGGTAATTCGTTTAAGGATTTTTGATGACCTAAGCTTTGTTGAAATCGCCTCAGTTCTTGAAACTCCCGTTACAACCATAAAGTCGCGGTTTAAGAGCGGTATCGATAAGCTAAAAGTTGGATATTTTGAATCATCAAGGAGGTAATATTATGAATTGTGAAACGTGTAAACGGGAGATGGTAAACCTATTCGATACGAATATGGATCCCGAACTAAAAAATAGTATCCTAGAGCATATTAATCGTTGCTTCGATTGTCAAAAGGAGTATCACAATGCCCTTGAAATTATATCGATGCTGAAACCGAAGCTGCAACCCAATGCCCCATTTCTGCTAAAGCAAAACATTATGAACCAACTAAAAATGGAGAATACAGAAATGAAAGCACAAGACCCGAAAGTTAAAAAGTTTAGTCCACGATTTAAGAGAATCCTTTTGGTGGCTGCGGTACTGGCTGCGACTATGGTGATTATCCCAATTGTAAATAATAATACGAGTGTGTTTAATAGCACGGCACGGGCTGCAAATAGTTTAATTGATAATTCGATTAGAGCAACCCAGCTAGTGAAAAGTATGATTGTAAAGCTGAAAGTACGTACCCTGCCGAACGACAATTTTTCGCTTGTTGGCCCCGATTACGAAATGGTAAACCATTCAATTTACAAGCAGTTTGGTAATCCCCATAAATGGAGAGTAGAAAAGCCTGGCAGGGTGGTTGTATGCAATGGGGAATTCCAGTATATGCACATAGTTGGTATGCAGGAGTTTTATAAGGCACCCAGCTACCATAATTTAATTGAAGATTTCGAACTATATCTTGAGCCCGAAAAAATTCTAATTAAGGAGCAGTACAATCTTAAAAAAGATGGTTCAGCATTGACAATGGAGGTGAAAAATGGATTGGTGTATCTAGCTGTTACCCATAAGGCGCAGGGCGACTTTACCAACGAATACATGCTCAACACTTCAATTGAAGAATCGCATAATCGTCGCGAGTACGTGTTCGACAATGATACCAAGCTGCTAAGAGGGTTAAAAATATATCTTATTGAAGGTGAAAAGGAGACGCTAATAGTTAATTTAGAGAGCATTGAGTATAATGTTGATATTGACCCAACTTTATTCGCACTACATATTCCCCAAGGTCAGGAGTGTATAGATTTAGCGGCAGTACCCAAAGGTGAAGTTTTTACAAATATTACCAGCAAGCAGGCAGCAGAAATTTTGTGTAAAAGGTTATCCCAAAAGGATTGGTTATTAGTTGCCCCAGCCCTTATAAATTATGGGCCTAATGGAGAACTTTCGAGCGATATGAAAGAAAAATTAGGCGGGCTAACGTTGCTCCAGCTGGGTGAGCCTTTTAAATCGGGACAGTACCCCGGAGAGTTTGTTCCGTATGAAGTTAGGCTAAAGTCGGGTAGGATAGTTAAGCATAATCTTGCCCTGCGTAACGACAATCCTAACAAGGTGTGGCTGGTTGACGGGGGTTTTTTATAACAATTGTTTTAATGTTTTATTAAAATCCGAGAAGATCTCGGATTTTTTTATGTCTAATAATCAAGGTGGTCAATTTTTTATAGAAGACCAATTTCTGATTCAATAACAATCAGAAAACCTAATCACAGCACACGAGTAGGACGTTAAAAGATTAAAACCTAAGTTTTAACCCAATATTAAAGTTCGAAAATGTAGGAATCAAGAAAGTATCGTTTGAGTAATTAATTTGCGGATTATAGATCCATTGTATTTGAAATTTAACCAGTTCTGTACCCAGGGCAATAGTTAGACTGTGATCAAGGTTGAAAACTCTATCCCAATTTTCAAACTTCAACATAGCGAGATCGTCGTTTTTAAACGCAGTTGATGGGTGCTGATTGGAGAAGACAAGCATGGACATTCTAAGTCCATACGATACTTCAATTTTTTTGTAGCGTATGCCAATTGAGGGCTGAACAAAGGGACGGTGTATGTTGTAGGCAACGCTTTGTTGTGTGTTTAACGCTCTGTTTATTGAGTATAACCCATAACCAGCGTAGGTTTCGAATACAAAAATACTGTCTGCTCCAAAGGGCTTAAAGAAGCCTGCGCCAACCTCAGCCATAAAGGCTCTATTCTTTGAATTGAAGTTCAGGTTGTTTTCTATTGCATTGTCGTTGTATTCTGTAAGATCTGACCCTGCTTTGAAGTAACTGGCGTTAAGCATAAGGGCACTATTGCGCCCAATTGCATGGGCTACGTTTACTCCAATATGACCATATTCTTCGGCTGATCCAATATGAGCCTGTGTAACGGTTTCGCCCTTTTCTTTAAATAGAGGTACGTTTACGTTGTTGGGCATGTAGTACGTAGGGCTGCACGATGCGAACCCAAAAACTACGAGTATGGTCAAGAGTCGATTTTTCATACAAAAGTGTTATTGTTTTCTTAATTGAAATTACATTTTATTTCTGAATCCGAGATGCAATTCATTACATCTTTTCAGAAAAGAGTTGAAGTAATGCTATATGCAGGCACTAAAAAAGGCAAGCCCATTAGACTTGCCTTTGTGTTTTGGCATCTATGTAAAGATCTATTTTGCTAGTGTAGTATGATAAACTTACGAACACCCACTGCAGCCAGAGCAATCGGAGCCACTGCTATCGCCACATATAACCGATTTGTAAAAGCTTGAAAAGCCCTCGCCTATCTCGTCGCGAATTTTCCGGAAAATGCTCATTACCTCCTCTTCGGTTCCCTTTGCCAGGGCAGGGTCGTCGAAACCTATGTGCCAGCGGTTATCTACCGTGCCCGTAAATACTGGGCAATTTAGGTTGGCATCGTCGCATACGGTGATTACGTAGTCGAAATGCT
>Ga0265295_1001697_pt1 | contig 37671 bp, 37 predicted proteins | sample Munlansysbiofilm_FD_192503 | JGI IMG/M metagenome (GOLD analysis project Ga0265295, IMG submission 192503) | Leachate microbial communities from a municipal landfill in Southern Ontario, Canada - Methane capture system biofilm | ecosystem: Engineered > Solid waste > Landfill > Unclassified ... | reverse complement strand
TGGCGGAGAGAACAGGATTCGAACCTGCGGTGCGTTTGCACGCACACACGCTTTCCAAGCGTGCGCCTTCAACCACTCGGCCATCTCTCCATTTTAGCCAATACACTCCAAGATTATAAAGCATTCGCCTCTTTACATAAAGAGTGTTGCAGGAATGAGATTTTGCTAGCATAATATATAATGATGGCCACCACCGCGAAAACACCAGCTATACGCTTAAAGAATCTCGAAAAAAGATTTGGGATCGGCGATGCTGAAACCTTTGCGCTAAATGGAGTTAATCTAACTATTCGCAATGGAGAATTCGTGGCAATTATGGGTCCTAGTGGTTGCGGCAAGACAACATTACTCAATATTATTGGCCTACTCGATACGTCTTACGACGGCGAATATGAGTTAGATGGCGTTTTAGCCGATAGTATATCTAAACGAAAACAAGCAAAAATACGTAGCCAGCAAATTGGTTTTATATTTCAGAATTTTAATTTAGTGCCAAGGCTCAATATTATCGAAAACGTAGCGTTGCCTCTCGCCTATAAAGGCATCGGCCACACTAAGCGTTTAGTGATGGCTAGCGAGATATTAGAGACTTTTCATCTCAACGAACGTGAATATTACATGCCCCATCAGCTATCTGGTGGACAGACTCAGCGCGTCGCGATTGCCAGGGCGCTAGTCAATCAACCGTCAATTATCTTGGCCGATGAGCCGACCGGTAATTTAGATTCGCGGGCCAGCTATGCCATCATGGAGGAATTATCTGCACTACACAAGCAAGGTAAAACTATCTTGATGGTAACTCATAATCCAAGACTAACGACTTACGCCAGTAGGGTGATAACTATGCTTGATGGCCAAATTGATACCGACACAAAAGTGGTAACGGATTTAGCTGAAGAAGCTTTAAAAAATAGCAAACTGCCAAAAAAGACTCGTATAAATAAAAGACGCCAAAACAAAACCGCAAGAGCTTCTAAAAGGAAAAGGAAATAAAATGCGTTTGTTAATCGCTCATCACCTAGATAATGCCTTGCGGTCGATTAGAAGCAGCCGTGTTCGGAGTTTCTTAACGATGCTAGGTGTCACGATTGGTGTTGCTAGCGTGACTGCAATCCTATCTCTTAGTAGCGGAGCAAATAAAATAATTGATCATCAAATTAGTGATTTAGGTGGAAATATAATCGTCATTAGGCCAGGGCCGACAACAGACCCATTAAATAATTTATACAGAGGACAGCTCCAGAGAGACTATTTCGCTGGCACATTGACCGAAAATGATCTAACCGAAATATCTAAACTGCCCAACATTAAAACGATCTCCCCGATTATGATGCTTAGCGGAGCCATAAAAGCTAATAATTCAGCCAAGAGTGACTCAATGATTGTAGCCACTACGCCAGAGTTTAATAAAATTACTGACTTGGAAATACACGAAGGACAATTTCTTGAAAATGGGATTAGCTCAGACACTGTCGTGATTGGATCTGACTTGTCCCGAGGCATCTTTAACAGCGATTCAGCGGTAGGTAGAAAACTTACAATCCGAAATCAAGCTTTTACTGTAATAGGCGCATTAGAAAAAACTGATACACCCGTAAACTACAATTTGATAGACACAGACAACGCAGCTTTCATTAATTTGTCAGTCGGCAAAAAACTCAACCAGGACGTCATCCAGATTCAGCAGATTAATGTAGTAGCTCAGTCGACTAACGATTTTGACAAGTTGATTTCTGATATTGAAAGGACTCTTCAGAAAGAGCATTCGGGTGAAAAAGACTTTTCAATCCTGACTGGCCAGAAAATCTCCCAGCCGACCAATCGGTTCTTTTATACAATTACTGGATTTATTACGGCGATTGCCGCTATATCTTTGGTTGTCGGCGGCATAGGAATAATGAATATTATGCTTGTAACTGTTGCCGAAAGGACCCGAGAGATAGGCATCCGAAAAGCACTCGGCGCAAGCAATCGTGACATCATGTGGCAGTTTTTGATTGAATCTTTATTAATCAGTTTAATTGGCGGAGCCTTGGGTTACGACTTGGGCTATCTAATAGCCTTAATAACCAGTAACGCCCTGACATTTAACCCCGTGATGAGTTGGGATATTGCTTTAGTGGCCTTGGCTATTTCAATACTTATGGGTGTTGTTTTTGGATTATACCCTGCCATTCGAGCAGCGCGTAAAGACCCAATTGAGTCATTACACGAATACGATTAGGTTAATTCTTTTTTCAACTTTTCAATCAGCTCGACAGGCATTGGGTCTATGCCATTTAATATAGCTAGATAAATACTAGCAAAATCTGCTAGTATACTACCCCACAATAATTGCTTAATCACCGAATCGCCAGCGAGATTTATAACAAAAGATTTTGGTCTTTTCCCGCTGAGCAAACGGTCCGAGACTTCAAACCTTTTTAAAATTTGCGAATGCTCGAAATCGCTGACTATATCAAAAACTGCGAACGGCTTCTCAACTGGATGAGAGGTCCAGCCAATAAACTCATTGTGGTTAAACTCAGGCAAGGCATTCCAGAAGGCAATATTTTTGGCGTTCTCATTCCAGCTAATTTTCCACTTATAGGCTACCGCAGAAGTTATCGAACCGCCATAAAATATAGCGGTTTTACCCAATGCAAAATTAGCTATCTGCTTGGCATAGTTTTTATCGGTAGGCACGTCAGACGACCAATTTGCAGTCTCCTCGCTTAGCCACTCAACCGCATTTTCTATTTCCTGTAACCTGCTCTCATCAACAATTTTAAAATTAACCAGCAAGGCCACGAGCGCCCTCAAGTTATAAATAACCGCCATACGAGGCTGCATACCAGTTGGTAAACTAACATGAACAAACTGACTAGATACGGCTTCATCAATCAGCCTTCCACCTGAAGCGATTATGGCAATTTTAGACCCTTTATCCTTAGCTTGCTCTAAACAGCTTAGAGTTTCTTCTGTGTTACCAGAATAACTACTGGCTATTACTAATGTCTTTTCTCCTATATAACCAGGTAAGTTATAGTCGCGCACGATCTCGATAGGTACAGCTATTTCCGACTTAAGCCAAGAATTAACTAGCAGAGCCGCTAGCGCCGATCCACCCATGCCGGCAATAACTACATTATAAATTTCTTGTTCACTATCTCCGCTATTATTAACCTCTGGTTTAAAGCCAGCCTGTTGGTATTGATTAAGCGCAATATCCAGTGCTCCACTGGGATCGCGCTGCCTTATAACATTGTCATCGTCTAACATAAAAACTGTCCTTTCTTGTCATTATCTACAAAACTATGATACAGTATTTATTGAATAAGTATAAACATGAATCAGGGGTGGGCATGGATACACAACCAGAAGAAGCGAAACCAATAAGTGACGATCAAGAATTAGCCAAAGCTTTGGCCGGTATTACCGATTCAACGAGTGACTTAAACTTTGAAGAGACCCCAGCGCCAGTAATGGCCCCTACTCCTAGCGCGCCTGTGCTTAATGAAGTCCAACCACCTACAGAAGAGGTTGCTGCTATTCAACAGCCAGAGACTAGTCAGACAGAAGTTACTCCGGAGCAAACCGCTCCTGCGACACTAAATAGCAGCGATGATCTAGTTGATATTAAAAAAGATGCCTTAATTGAATTAAGACCTTTGGTTGACAAGCTAGAACTATCTCCAGAAGAAAAGTTTGATATATATTTATTGTTACTACGAAGTACCGATGACAAAACTTTAATAGCCCCAGCTCATGAGGCCGCTCGAAACATCTCAGATGAAACCCGTCGAGCCCAAGCTCTATTGGATGTCATTAAAGAAATCGACTTTCTGTCTAACCCCCAACAATAAATATTGATTAGGCAAAACAAAATACCTCGCAAAAGCGAGGTATTTTTAGACTATGAGCTTTTTATTTAATAACCCATATCACCCATACCAGAGCCACTAGCAGGTGCCTTTGGCTCAGGTAGGTCCACAACTAAAGCCCCCATTGTGGCAGTAGTTGATGCAATTGAAACGGCATTCTGGACAGCTTCACGTACTACCCTGGTTGGATCAATAATGCCATCTTTTTTGACATCAATTAGTCCTTTCTCGGGGTGAGCAACGTTTACTCCAAAACCAGCCTGACCAGATTCAACTTGCGACAAAAGCGCTTCGCTATTTAAACCAGCATTGGCAGTAATCTGTAAGAACGGTTGTTTTAGCGCATTCTTTAAAATTTGACGTCCAGCGTTAATTGAATCGGAGCCACTTGCTAATATCTTATTAGAAAGATTGACTAAAGTTACACCACCGCCAGGCACAATACCTTCGGCCAGGGCGGCTTTTGTAGCAGCAACGGCGTCATCGACTCGGAATTTCTTTTCATCAATTTCAGTCTCAGTAGCACCACCAACCTTAATGACAGCTACCTGTCCCGCTAAAGCCGCAGCCCGCTTTATATATTGCTCTTTGTCATATTCGCTCTTTGAGTTTTCAGCTATAGTATTTATCTGGTTAATCCTATCCTTGACCTCGCTAGGCTTTCCATTCCCTTCAATGATTGTGGTTGAGTCTTTGCCAACAATAACCTTGCGGGCGCTGCCGATAACATCTAATTCGGCGTTCTCAAAAGTGAGGCCCTTGTCTGCAGTAATAACGGTTGCCCCAGTTAAAATTGCAATGTCTTCTAATATCTCCTTGCGCCTGTCTCCGAACGATGGAGCTTTCACTGCAACTGTATTAAAGACACCTTTTAGTTTATTCAAAACTAGTATACTTAGGGCTTCGCCTTCAACCTCTTCAGCAATTAAAACTACGTCTTTTTTACCAGCAGTTGCTAGTTTTTCTAAAAGTGGCAAGAATTCGGCAATATTTGAAACCTTCTTGTCAGTTATGATAATAGCCGGTTTCTCATAAACTGCCTCTTGGCGATTCACATCTGTAACAAAGAATTGACTGACAAAACCACGATCAAACGTAAAGCCTTCAACCACCTCAGACTCTAATTCCAATCCCTGGCTAGCTTCAACCGTGACGACTCCATCTTTGCCAATTTTCTCAATTACTGAAGCGATTAATCTACCGATAACCTCATCGCCGGCACTAATTGTTGCTACTTCGGCAACCCTATCGGATTTGCCTTCTATTGATTCGCTCATCTTATTTAAGGCCTTCGTAATTTCTGCGCCAGCTGCTTCAATACCCTTGCGTAATTCCATCGGGTTATGTCCAGCAGCGATTAAACGACTAGCCTCTTTTAAAATGCTGTAAGTCAGAACCGTAACAGTGGTAGTTCCGTCACCAGCAACTTTATTCAATTTGCTAGCAGCTTGTTTTATTAACTCTGCGCCGACTTTATATCCCAAAGTCGCTTCATCGTCTTCAGGCAAATCGATCGATTCGGCAACAGTCACACCATCATGAGTAATAGTTGGGCCACCATAACCTTTTGCAATTACAACGTTACGACCCCTTGGGCCATAAGTCACCTTGACCGCATCATAAAGAGCTTTTGCTCCACCAAGTACGCGCTCGCGAGCGTCGTCATCATAAAATACTTTTTTTGCCATTTTTTATCCTCCCTTATTAAACCGTCGCTAGGACGTCTTCCTCTTTAACAATTAGATATTCTTGATCGTTAACTTTTAAATCAGTTGTGGAATATTCTTTGTAAACAATCCTGTTGCCAAGTTTTAGATGTTTCACATCTGGTCCGACGGCAACCACCTTAGCAATAACTGGTTTTTCTTTCGAGCTTTCGGGCAAGAAAAGACCTGAAGCAGTTTTGGTCGAAACTTCTTCGCGCACAGCCACAACTCTATCCGCCAACGGTTTTATTGGTGTATTCATTCTTTATACTCCTAAACTTACTTTTTTAATTTTTAAGTGTATATACGATTGTAAACAAAAAAATTAGCACTTGCAACCCCCGAGTGCTAATTTCTCGGCTTTGCAAGGTTAAACCTCGCAAAATTAGATTTACGTCATAATAAGTTTTTTATTTTTAGTGATTTAAGATTACAATATAGATAGATGAAAATTCGTTTTGCTACACAATCAGAAATCGATAACTGGAATGATTTAATTATTGCTAATCCAGACGGTGGAAATATGGCGCAAAGTATTGAGCTGGCCGAAATTAAATCGCTCTACGGCTGGAGAATTAAATTCATAATAACTGATATATGCGCCATGACCGTCCATGAAAGGTATATACCGGCACTAGGAAAGATTTGGTATATACCAAAAGGACCAGGTATTAGTAAAATAAAAGAACTAAATAATATAATAGGTCAGTTGAGCGAATTTGCCAAAAAAAACGGAGTTTTCTTAATTAAAATAGAGCCAGAGCTTATAAAAAATGAAAAAAAATTACTTGCTCTATCAAAAATTGGCAATCCGTCTAAGCCAATTCAGGCAAACTCTTCGACAGTCCTAATCGATACCACAAAGACATCAAATAAATTAATGGCCGGCCTACCTCAAAAAGCTCGCTACGCAATTAATCGTGCAAGACGCGACGGTGTCATCATTAAACAAGTAGAGTCAACTGATGAAAATTTTAAGATTATGCTCAGCCTTATGGGCGAGACCATGGCCGATAAACCTGCTTTAATGCGCGAGGCATCATACTACAAAAAATTTTGGAAATTATATTCTGATAGCGGTAATGGCGCATTGTTTTTTGCATACCAAGATGATAAGCCGACGGCAGGGGCATTTGTCGTTGTTTTTGGCGAGAAAGCTACCTATAAAGATGGCGGAAGCGTAAAACAAAAAACTGGATACGGGACCAGTCACCTATTACAGTGGCATATTATGGAATGGCTAAAGAAAAAGAAAATTAACACCTATGATCTATGTGGCGTGCCGCCCATATCTGACATCAATAACAAAAATCATCCCCACTATGGTATTGGCTTATTCAAGACTAGCTTCAACAAAACCGTAACTGAATATGTTGGACTGTATGACATAGCTATCAATCCCCTATCTTATAAACTGTGGAAAAAAATCGGTGAATTTATCGTATATCACTATTACGCTAAAATACTGAAGAAATTATTCTACTAAGTATTATTTTTTATGCGCCTTAGCAGTCCGTACAATTTTGCTTGAATTGGCTTGATTGGTAGGCTGAACTCTCCAAGAGTATTAACGACTTCACCCCCCCAGCCCTTTTTAAAAAGATATATACTATAACCTGGTGATTTTTCATCAAATATTCCAAATGTCCCGTAAAAATTAAACTTCTTATAACCATTAGCGCGTGCAAATTTCATCATATGCCAATACAAAGCCGTGGCACCATCAAATTGTCGAAACTCGTCTTTTGCGCCACCGATTGCCGCCACAACTTCTGAGCCATAGCAAAAGAAATAGACGGCCGCTAATGGCAGAACGCCATTTTTATCAGCTGGATAGCGATCAACCTCGCCTATCGTCTTTGTATACTTTTTTATAAGCCCGTTCGAAATTTCTAGTTTCCGTGCGTTGTTTTTACTAGGATTAGCCTCATGTTGATGAGTTAGCCTCTCATTTTTTTCAATTTCATCATCGAGTAATTGAGAGAGCTTATCCTTATATTTATTAATGTTTATAGAAGACATTAATAGCTTCGCATATTTCGAATCGATTGAGTTGATAAGTTTAGTATAAAATTCTCGATTGCGACCATGAAAATGCTTAGTTTCAGAGGCATTTTTTATAATATCGTAAAAAACATCTAAGTTTTTTCCATCAACCTCTTCAATATAGACTCCACAATTTTCGGCATTTTTAACTGCAGCGCGACGGGTCCGATTATAAAAACTATCCAACATCTCATCATCACTTTTATAGCCCGACACGTCTTTAGTAACCATCCAATTAACGTTCGTGAGGTTGACCTTAAAGCCACCGTGCCTATAACCCAATCGCGACAAGATGGTTATTATGTCTGAATTATCTTCACCGCCGTCGACAACCGCTCCATGGATATCACGTTTCTTGTGGATAATATACGGAGAAATAATATATTCAGACGCACCTTGTTTTTTAAGATATTTTTTAATATTTAAAGTAAAAAAACTTACCAACTCAAGATCGCGATAGTCCATAATCGGGCCCTTAATAGATTCACACAGTTTATAGCCAAAACGTCTTTCACTATACAAGAGACTAGTGGCAGCTAATACTTTTCTGCCCTTCTTCACCCCAACTAACTCAACGTCCATGTCGCGCGCCCTCTGGAAATACACCATTTGGATAGACTGATTTAGATTGTTTTGAGGATGATTTAATACAAACTTGTCATATTCATCGTCGGTTAGTTTACAAAATTTCATATATCAATTGTAGCATCCAGCAAAGTCGGTCTATGAACAATAGTACGATATGCTAAAATTAACATAATAGATGAAAAACAAAAAACCGCAGCTCAACTCAATAGTCTTGATGTCGGATGCCCATAATTTTGATATTAATGAGGCTATTAACCCCTATTACATAGCTTCAGAAGTTAGCACTACAAGGGCCGAGCGCGAGCATCAGCAATTGCAAGATTTATTAATTGAGGAGGGTGTAAACGTTATTCAGGTCCCATCACCAATGGGCTGCCAAGACGGAGTTTATGTCGCCAACTGGGCCTTGGTTCGCGGCGATACGGCGGTTATAGCAAATTTACCTAACGCTAGAAAAAATGAAGAGATATATGCTAAAAAAATCTTATCGGATTTAGGTAAAGAAATTATTCACATCCCTGACGACTTAAGGTTTAGTGGACAAGGTGATGCCCTAGCCTGTGGCGATTTACTATTTTGCGGACAGGGTTATCGCAGCGATGAGAAAGCACAAGAAATTGCCGCCGAAGCCTTGGGCTATCAAAGAATTCAGCTAAAAACCGTTCCCTTGCTAGATCAAAATCACAAAATAATTTCTAATCAATTAACCGGCTGGGAAGATAGTTATTTTTACGACATAGATTTAGCGTTGGCGATTATAAAAATACCGACTGACACAAAACGCGGGCTGATCGCCTACTGCAGAGAGGCTTTTACCCCTGAAAGCCAAGCTAAATTAGAAAACCTTAAAGGCTTTGATAAGATATTGGTAGACGTTCAAGAGGCAAAGAATGGCTTTGCGACTAACTTTATATCTACCGGTAGAACCGTAATTATGAGCGCAAATGCGCCAAAACTAACCAGAAACTTAAGACATCATGGCCTAAAAGTTCACACCCTACCATTAAACGAAATCTCCAAAGGTGGAGGCTTTATTCGCTGCGTAGCCCTAACCCTGGATGATTTATAGGGCTATAGTCTGAAAAATTATTTGATTAATTTGTGCAGAGATTTTCGCACAACCTCAGTTTCATTCCAAGGATGGACCCCGTCGGCTCGTTCAATCGTTTTTTCGTGGCCCTTACCCAAAAACACCACCATATCATCGGCATACTTTGCGCGCTTAAGTGCAAACTCAATCGCCTCTTCTCGATCTAAAACTAAGAACAGATTTTTATTCAAAGTTTTGCCAGCCTTTTTAGCTCCATCGGCAATTTGCTTTAATATCTCATTACCATCAACGTCACGGTCATCCTCTTCTGTTAAAACGACTTCGTCGGCATATTTTCCAGCAATTTCACCCTGAATCGCACGCTTGGCCTCATCGCGTCGTCCAGCCGAACCAAAAACGGCGATTAACTTTCCACCCACAGTCGGCCTAATACTGTTGAAGAGTTTTTCAAAAGCATCTGGCGTTGAGGCAAAATCAATAATAACCTTAAAATTTTGTCCCTCGTTTATAACATTCATACGACCCTCAACACTCTCAAGCGCCAAGATGCCGTCTTGGATTTGTTTCTTACTCAACCCGACCCTTAAACCGACTGCGACCGCTGCCAGTCCATTACTAACATTAAAATCGCCAGGTATATTGATACGAATATCGTAACTTTTTGCGCCCGCCTCAACTTTAAAATTAACGTAATCAGATTTTAATTTTATATTTTGAGCAATTAAATTACCGGCCTTGACTCCATAGGTCATAGAATCAGAGATAGAATCAATAAATTTATCGGCGTTAGCGTCATCGGCATTAATAATCCCAAAACCGTGCGGATTTCTATCTGCAAGTAAGAACAGTTTTCGCTTCGCCTCAAGGTAATTTTTGAAAGTGCCGTGATAGTCCAGGTGGTCTTTGGTGACATTCGTCATAACAGCGATTTCATAAGGAATGCCCCAAACTCGGTTTTGTGCCAGGGCGTGGCTTGAAGTTTCTATCACTACCCATTCGACGCCGGCTTTTTTAAAATCGCGTAACCTCTTTTGTAAAGTCAAAGAATCGACCGTCGTCATATGCTCGACCTGAGGTTGTATATCGTCACCGACACCGTAAGCTACCGTACTCAGCATCCCCACTTTATAGCCAGCCTTGACTAACATTTTATGAATCAAAAAAACTGTCGTGGTCTTACCGTTCGTGCCAGTAACCCCAATAACTCGCATCTTTTTAGATGGAAAACCATAAATAATATTTGCCAAAACAGCCTCTAGTAGATGGCCCGTCGGTTCAATTTTTTTGAACAAATCAGTTGGAATAAATTTTTTAATCAAGTTTCTAATATTAGACATAGATTTATTATAGCTTAAGATTAATTTATTCTAAAAACCGAACATTTTTGGAGCCAAGACAGACAAGATTGTAATAATAGTCGCAGAGATAACACCACCAAGGAACACGCAGGCCATGGATTTCTTGAAATCAAGCCCTAAAAAGGCTGCGATAGCGCTACCTGTCCATAAACCAGTCGTTGGCAGGGGAATACCAACAAAAGTAATTAGTCCCACCTCCATATAACCTTCAACTTTTTTAGCACCTTTTCGAACTTTCTTATCTATAAAATTCGTTATTTTATCGAACTGCTTAACTGTTTTCATCCAATTAAGTATTTTGTTAAAAAACAAAAATATAAAAGGTGCGGGTATTATACTGCCGATTAGACTGACAAAAAATATTAAAAATGGGTTAAGATCATAGGCTATCACTCCTAGTGGTATAGCGCCTCTTTGCTCAATTAATGGCACTATCGATAGCAATAAAACGTAAAGATATTTCATTCTTTCTAGTCTAGCCTTTTTTAGCTATAATATCTACCAGTTATGCTAAAAAAATACTCTGATTCTAATAAGTTATATTGTTTTTCACCACCAGTGATGTTAGCGACCTTTTTAATTGAATTTATGATGGCAATTTACGTTTTTTGGCGCTACAAGATGAATCTAACAGGAAAATTAGGCGTAACAATGCTAGTCGCACTGGGCACATTTCAGCTTTCCGAATATATGATATGTGGAGGGTTAGGTTTAACTCATATCGAGTGGGCAAGGTTTGGCTATGTTGCAATTACTCTCTTGCCAGCGCTTGGTATTCATTTAATCTCGTCTATCGCCAAGAAGAAAGTGCCAGCCTTAATAACGGCCGCCTACCTATCATGCGTAGCTTTTGTGGCATTTTACGTGTTTGATACAGCTTCAGTGGCTCACGAAGCTTGTTATGCAAATTATGCCGTTTTTCATACTACTCATGATGTTTCGCAATGGTTTGGACTATATTATTATTCCTGGTTATTTATAGGCGTATATTTGTCGTGGCACTGGTCCAATATTGTTAAGGACAAAAAAATAGCCTTACGCGCCATGGCGGTTGGCTATCTTGTTTTTATGCTACCTACCGCGACAGTTAATATTATTAACCCCGGCACAATCGCCGGCATACCTTCGATTATGTGTGGCTTTGCAGTATTATTTGCCTTTATTTTAGTGTTCAGAGTCCTACCAAGCACCTGTACCGTCAAAAACTCTGTCGATCTTTCACCAATAAAAGCTCGGCTGAGAGATTAAAATAAATCCTGAACAACTTACTTTATAGCTCATAGCCGGCGACCAAATAGTCGACGGCACCATGGTAATCAGTCGCGAACTGCCGATAGGAAGTAACTTAGTTAAATAAAAGTAGCTATAATGGATTACCCCTTTTATCTACAAGCCCAGATCTCGTAGGATTGGCACCATCAATCATAGCCTGCAAGGAGGCGCGATGTTCCGCATCTAGATCTTGAGCGGTGGGCATAGCCAACGCAGTCTGGGCCTGCTTAGCTAGATTCGATTTAGCATCTTCGCTTAAGCCTGTAAATTGTGACGCTACTTTTTTGGCTACATCCTTGTCACTAGCTAATGCCGACGCTGAAAAACTACCTTTTATCATCTTACTATCAAATTCAGCTAGAAGAGCCTCTTCTATGCTTAGATTACGCCCCTCGCCCTCTCCAGTAGCTTTAGAGCCAGCTTTTATAGCATCTCCAAGTTGTGGACCAAATATCTTATGGTCTCCTCTTGCATAATAACCAGCTTCCGCAATAGACCTAATCCTCTGGCTAGTATCAGGCGTTAATGTGCTTAGCATCTCTTGCCTTTCCTCGAGATTACCAGTTTTCATAATCTCCTCAAAAGCAGCTGCTTGTTGAGCCTCTGTAATACCAGCTCCTCCTCTTGCTGTCAGCTTCAAAGCGCCCCTTGCCATACCACGTTGCAATATAGCCTCTGCCTCTTTCTCTGATTTAAATATATCGTCCTGAGCCTTAGTTGCGCTCGCCTTGGCTCGACTATCTGCACCACTACCACTACCAGCGGCCATTTGTTGAGCCAAATTGGAATTTTCATTTAAAACTTCGCCAGCAACATAATCAGTCTGAGATCTGTTTAGCTCTCTCTGCTGGTTTTGGTTAACGGCATTTCGCCTTGCACGATATTGTAAAACACCTCTCCTTGCGCGCCTGAACACGCCTGGATTTTCAGCATTCATGGCTGCGTTATCAGATCTAACTCTGGCATTTTTAGCAACCTCTTTAGAGAAATTATCAATAGGAGACGTGATTCTCTTGCCCAAATTACCTAAAGCACCACTTACTTTTGCTAACATAGGTGCTCCCTGTCTGGATAAAAATGGCAGCGAAAAAAGTGGTAGGCTTAAAACAATAAGCCCAATGATCATATTGAAGGTGTCTCCCTGTTTAACAGCCTCACCGATTATCGCGCTACTGGCAAAACGAGCACCAGCAAACACCAACGCGGCCATAGGGTAAAGCATAAGCATGTTTAATAAAAGCTTAGACCACTTTTTAAACCATTGCTCAGTGTTTGGTAGAAGATTAGCTATAAATGCCAATGGAGCTATCATGGCTAATATTGGTATGATAGCCTGCCTAAATATTAGGGTTAAGGCAGCCGCCAAAAATGATACGAGTGCTGATAGTAGTATTGGTAACAACGCTAAGAGGGCAGCCTCTGGCCCTAAAATTACTAAAGCAGCAGCCCCAGCGCCCAAAGCAATACCACTGCCTTCCAAAACTAACTTTAGCGCATCAGCCCACCCAATCGTTGGTGTCGGCGAGGATGCATAAATTGCATCATAAAGGCCTTTACCTATTATGTTTGTCGCGTCTATTGCAACCTGCATTACTATAAATGATAAATTAATTGCTATAGCGACAACGATAATCCTAGGGAGCAGTTTTTTAACACCATAATTACTAATACCAAATCCGCTTAATTGAGAGAATATTATAACCAAAAAAGCTATTACAAAAAATACATTCGATATATTGCGAATTGTCACCCAGCCTTTATAAACACCGTCATTAGATTTTGAAATTGGGTTTACGAAAAGTAAATTCTCGACAAAACTCCACATACTATCGTTAAGTGCCGTTAAGGTACTAATAACTGGACAGACAATCCAGCCTATACCCGTCGTTATTACACTTCCGCAAGTCGGACCGTTTTCGATGCTACCGCCATCTTCAGTTTCACCAGAAGCCTGATCTGTTGTTTGCCCAGCGGCAACCGCATCATCAACTGCTTTTTTATAATCATCTATCCGACTATTTATAGAATTAAGTATGTTGATACATTTGTCCTGTACGTTATCGGCCGAATCGCCGTCTATGTTTATGCGATACCATACTTTTCTATCATGGTCTCTGATGCCCTCATAAATATCGTCCTCGTATAGCTTCATCTCTTCTGCTGAATAGCGCTTGATATTATACTCGTATTTATCTTCTAGGCTGTCTCGATCAGCCTCAGTTAATGGGTCTGTAGTGAGATATGATGGATAGGCTTTGCCGATGCACCCAGCTGAAAAAACTCTAAGCTCTTGATAATATTGAACAGCATCGTCGTAGGTCAGCTCTGGGTTGCCATAATATGCAACTAAACTACGGAAATCGGCTATTGGTATTTTTACGGCTGGATAATGCCAATATGCGATCCCCTTGTCTGAATTTAGTTTCTCAAAACCAAGCGATAACGCTACGTCATTCATACTATCTAAGCCCATACTTAGAAAAGCTTTTTTGACCCAACCTCCGCTCGAACACCGCATCAATGATTCGTCTGCATCATCCCAGCCTTCAGTTAGCTCTCCAAAATAACTACCAATAGCGACTTGCGTTACTAGGTTATTTTCAAAAATATTACCCTCGTTCATATCAGAAATGGTGATATTTCTTCCACCAGACGTTCCGTCTGGTGAACTACCTGACAAATTCGCTTTGATAACACAATATGAAAGCGCCCTATAGTATGTCCAACGAGTGGCCTTTTCTTCAATCGTATATGTCTTAACTGGAGCGACGCCACCGCCTGGATCAGGTGCGGCCGATACGCCAGAAAAACTCGCAGCCACACATAAAATTATCGTTAAGAAAACAAATAAAAACGAAACAAACAGACCTCGTTTCTTTATTAACATAAGCATAGTGCTTATATTTAACCATACAGACGCGGGGTACGCTAGAGCTCACTTCTAACTAGCCCATACGAAGTAATGCGAAAATAGCACATAAAACCCAGGGCTTTTTACTATAATATATGTCAATCAACAGATAAAAAGTGACTGATTGAGGATATTCTTCTAAAATATTTAATGTATATTAGAATCACCTGACAATGATTCGATACTGGAGCCATCTGATTCAATAAGCCAAACACCCGCGTCTCGGTTGTCGTAGCTTTTGAATTCATAAAAAACAAATCTTACAAAATGACTCTCCGACTGTCCCGGTAGACTATATTCTACATCTTTGTAGTTCAATACTTGTCCACTAGAATTATGCGTACCATTACTTAGATTGTCGCCACCGATAAAAGATAGGTCCTCACTCTCCATTATCGTGGCGTATTCAGTACCAACAATCTGCTCTTTGAGTGATAAATATTTATTTCGCACTTTTACATTTTCACCGACATCATAAAACATATAACTTAGCATTTTTTGCGCATCACCTTGGTCAAGAAGAGCTCTACCATCTTGCATGCCATTATATTGCTGAAAAGCTAACTGTACCGTATATCTATAATTATCCCATATATCTTCTCCGCTATTATCTATAGCGGGTGTTACAAAATCTACTCGCTGGTCTTCTCCGGGTCTGCCACTCCCATAGATGTTTTCATATACACCACGATATTCAGTAATATCTTTTAAAAATTGTGCGTATTGTAATCTATCGTCTATCGGTAAAGACTCAAATTCCTCGACGCTCATTTCTCCATAAACTTCCATTGAGTCAACATAATCCTCAACTGTTTCGGTCGGCTCCGCTACAGATTCGGTAGTCGTTGAAGGCTTAACTTCAGGGGCCTGGGCGCCAACTTTATCACCAGAACAACCGGCAGCACCTAACACAACTGCGCCAGCCAAAGCAACAGCCAGGCCTTTGCGCATTAGTCTGTGTTCTTTTTTATCATCGGCATTATAGTTGCCCATTTTTTCCTGAATAGAGTGTGACATGGTGGTTTATCCTTATTTATCCTTATTTTATAAAAATATATTGAAATATATTGATAAAACTTTATATCTTTACCTATACTTATACACTAAAAACCCAAAAAAATCAATACCCAGCCCACAAGACACCCATATTAAAGTTAAACCTCCTTTGCAAGGTTTAACCTTTTTAAAGTGTCGCCACCACTGTTTTGCAAGGTTTAACCTCGCAAAAAATCTTAATTATATTTGAATTAACTTAAATATAGCTTATAATATACTTATGCCTGGGCGAAATATAGTAAAGATAGACTCACCTAATACTTTTTATCACGTTTATGCCAGGGGTCAACGAAAAACGGCCATCTATCAAGACGACGAAGATTATAGAGTATTTCTGAATCTACTAAAAAGACATTTAGATATAGAGATCCATAAAGACCCTTCTGGGAGATGCTATTCAAATTTTCAAGATGAGGTTGAACTAACTTGCTATTGCCTTATGCCTAATCATTTTCATCTACTACTTTTTCAAAAAGAGACAGGAGCTATGGCTAAGTTTATGAAAATTATAATGGCCAACTATAGTAGGTATTTTAATAAAAAATACGGATATTCCGGATGCCTGTTTGAGACAACCTACAAAGCTTCAATGATTTTATCAAACAGATACTTGTTACATATTTCCAGATACATTCATTTAAATCCAAAAAGCTGGGAAAAATACCAATATTCTAGCCTTGTTTATTTTAATAAATATAAAGATCCTAGATGGTTAAATACACATAGAATACTCGGTTTATTCACTTCAATAGATGACTATATGGAATTTTTAAAAGATCACAACGGCTACAAAGAGTCTTTACAAATATTAGATTCAGAACTGGCAGATAATTTAATATTATGACATGTTTTCGATTTTGCGAGGTTTAACCTTGCAAAACAGGGGCGGTAGGATATAAAAAAGGTTAAACCTTGCAAAAGAGACTTGTGGTTTATTATGGCACTTGCGAAATGTTGGTTTTTATCGTATTTTATTAAAGTAATGTTAAAGATAAAACAAACAGTATTTATTGTGACTTCGATTTTATTACTTAGCGTGGTGACGGTTTTCGCCGTTAGTGAAACATCCTATGCCCAAGCCCCTAAAACTTGTGGCGGAGAGACCTTAAAAGACGGAGAGAACTGCTGTGGCGGAGTAGTGACTTCTATTCTATCGTGTAATGACGGAAGTGGTTCTTCCGTAGAAGATACTGGTCTCTGGGGATTGTTAATGTTGGTGATTAACATTCTGACGGCTGGGGTCGGCGTTGCGGCGGTCGGTGGTGTTATCTATGGCGCAGTACTCTACACCACTTCTGGAGGTAGCGTGGATCAAGTTAAAAAAGCCCGTGGCATATTTATGAACGTAGTCATCGGTCTGTTGATGTACACTTTGATGTACGCCTTTTTGAACTACGTCGTACCAGGCGGAATGTTTAATTAATGAGGTTAATGATGAAGAAGATTATAAAATGGCTTACTCCGATCGTAATAACTATTACTTTAGGTGGCGCAATATTTGCAATTATTACACCTGCTACCGCCTTAGCGGCTGATTGTAATTCAGGGTTTTTAGGTTTTCCTGCTTGGTATGACGGGCTAACAGAACCTCCCCCTGAATGTAATATAAAAAGCCCCAATGACGCTGGCGGCTTAAGCCCATTCATCTGGCGCATAGTTTTAAATATAATTGAAATTGTTTTGGGATTGTTGGGTTATATATCGGCCGGATTCATCCTTTATGGTGGCTTTCTATTTATAGCCAGCAACGGTAAACCAGAGTCTGCCGCCAAAGGTCGCAAGACAATGCTGGATGCAATAATAGGATTAGTCATAGCCATGGGTTCAATTGCGATAGTCAGCTTTATAGCGGAAAAGGTAATAAAATAATGTCGATTTTTGATAAAATTTTTATATTTTTTGCTCAAACTAAAATTTCTACCGGTAGCGGCGGCGTCAATATCCCGACCAGATCAGCCGCTCAAGTGTTAGAGGATTCTTTAAACTTAGTTTATTTTGTGGCTGGCATAACGGCGGTAATAGCGATTATTATCGCGGGCTATACTTTTACTACTGCTGTTTATGACCCGGTCAAGATAACCCAAGCAAAAAATACTATACTTTATGCAGTAATCGGTCTGATCGTAGTAGTAATCGCGTTTTTTATAACACAATTTGTAATGAAAAATCTGTAAAGAAAGGAAACTATGAAATTATATAAGCAAATCATATTAACCGCAGGGCTCATTCTTGGGTTGGGCGCCCTGTTCACGCCACAAATGACATCGGCAATTAACGTTTACGATGATGCCTGCAAAGGCGATAATGCTAATACAGCATTGTGTAAGGGAAGAACTGAAGATAAATTGCCCGCAATGATAAAAAATATTGTGAACGTACTTCTGTATGTCCTGGGTGCAGTATCGGTGATAGTTATTATTATGGCTGGTATTTTTTACACCCTATCGGCTGGCGAGAGCGCCCAGGTGACAAAAGCAAAAAACACTCTTTTGTATGCTGTGGTGGGACTTATAGTGGCAATTTTGTCCTATGCGATAGTAAACTTCGTAATTGATAAAATTACTTAACATTTTAACGATTATCTGTTATAAATTATAGTTGTAATACTTAGACAAGATTAATAAAGTAAAGGAATAAAAAAGTGAAAATTACATTTAAAAAAGCTTTGATTAGCCTACTAGCCATACCGATGCTAGCTTTCGGTTTTAGCGCACTAACCCCAGTGAGCAGTGTTTCAGCTCAGGCCATACAAGATGGTGCTTCAGCCGCTAGAGGCGATGACACGCCAGATAATCTATTTGGCAATGACGGCATTTTTAAAACTATCACCAACACAATTCTTTACGTGTTAGGTGCTATTAGTGTTATTATGCTAATCTACGGCGGTATCAGATATACTCTTTCCGGTGGTGATAGTGCTCAAGTGACGGCAGCTAAAAACACTATAATGTATGCGGTTGTTGGCGTAATTGTAGCATTACTTGCTTATGCGATAATTAACTTTGTCATTGGCGAACTAGTCGGATAGATATAAGTAATCCGCTAAGAAATACTCGCTTGAGAATAGCGAGTATTTTTATACTCTTAACAATTAAACGCGTATCTGTTATAAATATATTAAGAAGTAATCTTATGGAAGGAATATGTGATGATTAAATCAATAAAAATCATATTAGCAGGAGTTCTATTAATACCTTTCGCATCTTTGGTTATAGGATCTGCCGGCTGTAATGTTGCGGTTGTATCCGCTCAAGAAGCGGTTACACAAGGCATTCAGGACGGCGCTGATGATGCCAGGGGCGATGACCAACCGACTGAACTTTTCGGAGATGGTGGCATTTTTAAAACTATCACCAACACAATTCTTTACGTGTTAGGTGCTATTAGTGTTATTATGCTAATCTACGGCGGTATTAGATATACTATTTCCGGCGGTGACAGTGCTCAAGTGACGGCGGCTAAGAATACAATCTTGTATGCGATTATTGGTGTTATCGTGGCTTTAATGGCCTACGCTATAATTAACTTCGTATTAGACTCACTAATTGCATAGATCACTTTTGCTAATAAATATAGCCCTTTAGATAAGGGCTATATTATTTTTTGGACTCAATTATTATTGAACTTGAATCTTTTTAGCAGCTTCTTGCTTAATCTTGTTAAATCGGATAGTCAAAACGCCATCTTTTAGGACTGCTTCGACTTCATCCTCTTTTACGCTAACTGGTAAAGCTAAAGTTCGGCTAAACTCACCCCAGTAACATTCTTGAATGTGCCAATTTGTTGCATCGGTTTCGTCACCGCTACTTAGCGTGCCGCTAATTGTTAGAATTCCGTCACTAATGCTGACATCTAAGTCCTCTTTGTTAACACCAGCAGTGCGAGCCTTAACAACTAACTTTTCGTCAGTCTCGTAGACATCTACTGCTAATTGGCCTGGAAATTCTTCTTCAGCCTCTCCCCAGCTTTCTTCTGCTGGTACGTCGTTGGCGCCACTAGTCATTAGCGCGTCGTCATTAAGAAAAGCTGCTGCGAGCTCATCTTCTATTAATAGATCATCGTTTTGCTTGCGGGCCATGATATCCTCCACTTTCTCTAGGCTCTATTGACAAATAGTCTATCACATTATAACCAACATATACAGTATAATCAACCTTAGAGACAGGTTAAACGTAAAAAACACAATGTTTGATAAAGTTTTATCTTTTATAGCCCCCCACTACTGTTGTGGGTGCGATGAAATCGGTTCTTTGTTATGCTCCAATTGTAAATATAACATCACCTCAGAACAAAAAATGGCGTGTCTGAACTGCCACAGACCAACCGCTAATATGTGGCTGTGCCGAGATTGTAAACTACCCTATCAAAAAGCCTGGGCTGTTGGCCAGCGCGAAGGAACTCTGCAAAGATTGATAGGTTTATATAAATTTGAAAGGGCTACTGAAGGACATAAGATACTCGGCGACTTGTTATCGAGCGCCCTACCCCAGCTGCCAACAGATACGATCGTGGTGCCAATTCCAACACCGGAAAATAGAGTTCGTGAGCGCGGTTACGATCATATGCTCTTAATAGCAAAACATTTTGCGAAAATACGAGGCTTGAAATGCGAACAAGTGTTAAAAAGAGCGGGAAGCACTAAACAACGGCACCATTCAGCCGATCAAAGGTTATCACAAGCAAAAAATGCATTTTTTGTAGATAAAAAGTTAGATAGAAATAAAATTTATTTAATAATTGACGATGTCATTACCACCGGAGCCACATTAAAGTACGCCACTAAAACCCTTCGCAAAGCCGGCGCAAAAAACGTCTGGGTAGCCGTAGTCGCTCAACAAATATTAAAATAAAATTTCCTTGCAAAAGAAATAACAAATCAATACTTTTGCTGTCAAAAGTATCACAAAACCACTGGTATTTAGGTTTTTTCTTGATTGAGTTACCTGTCAAAACAAAACAACAGCCCTGCGGAACCAATCGCACAGTCCTCGGGATATTTTGTTGTTTGTTTGACGTAAACTCATCAGGAAAAAGCCAGAATCCCAGACTTATGTATGCAAATTAAGTAGATAGTAGTTATTAGTTGTTATTTGGCAATAAATGGTAGATTATAGGGGTTAAATAATATATAATTGATAAGTCTGGAGGGGTGCCCGAGTGGTTTAAGGGAACAGTCTTGAAAACTGTCGTGTCAGCAATGGTACCGCGAGTTCGAATCTCGCCCCCTCCGCCAAAATTTTACATCTTTTACCCTACTTGAATATGCTACAATTATTCAAGTCGCGACTAGAGTTTTTCAATTTTATAAACCAAGCCGAAGGCTGTTTGTAAAATTGAGAGGAGCAATAATGAAGCGCGTCAGCTTTGAAGTTCACTTCAAAGCGAGAGCAGCGAAATGAATTGCGACGTGGAGGAGTACCTAAGTGGCTGCTGCGTGAAACGTAAATTAAAGGACGGTTGCCGTCCCCGGTCTACGTTTTATACAATAGCTACTGCACTCACAAGTGTATGTGGCAAATACGGAGGAGTACCCAAGTGGCTGAAGGGGACGGTTTGCTAAATCGTTAGTCTGGGGAGACCTGGAGCGGGAGTTCGAATCTCCCCTCCTCCGCCAAAACAAAGACAGGGGCCTTGTGTCCCTGATTTTGTTTTGCCGTAGTTAGGCGGGCTCGGACTCCCGCGTTTTGTATCGGTAGATACAAAACTAGCGCGGAGTCCGGCGCAGTAAGGTAAGCGAAAATTAGCTTGGTTATTTTCGCGACCGAACGGAGAAGGCCGAAGGCCGCTACCCCCCTATCCCCATTCTTGACTTATCTCCCTTATGCTATACTAAATTTATGCAACCTGATGAGGACAAAAAGACACAAGCTATAGATTCCCTAGAAATGTATGAACCTGCTTCATTTGAAAGCTCAGAAGAAACTCTCGGCGCAAATAATAATGCCCAAAAACCACAGATTGAAACTGCGCCTATCCATTGGACGGCCGGCGAATACGTACATGGCGAAAAAAATTGGGCTTGGTTCTTGTTATTCGTAGTAGTTGTGATTGCCCTGATACTATCTGATTTATTAATCATCAAATCCTATACTTTTTCAGTCCTGGTCGTAGTAATGGCGGCAGCAGTCTTAGTTTATACCCGCCGTTCTCCCAAAGAAATTAACTACACACTGAGTATTGACCAAGGTTTATACATAGGCGAAAGACTCTACCATTTTAGTGAATTTAAGTCATTTGGTTTAATCAAGGACGGAGATAAATACTCAATCATATTAATTCCGGTCAAAAGATTTGCGCCAGGCGTATCGGTTTATTTCCCAGATGAGGTCGGCGAAAAGGTTGTCGACATATTAGGCAGCCGCCTTCCGATGGAGAATTTAAAGCTAGATATGATTGATATCATCGTACGAAAATTGCACCTATAAATAGCGGTTGAATAAAAAATATGATATAATCCCTTTTATTCTGTCGGAAACGAGCAGACGCACCTTCTAGTTACATGAAAGATAGGGCTATACGTAAAAGTATGGCCCTATGTTTTGCACCTGTAGCTCAGCTGGATAGAGCGTCGGCTTGCGGAGCCGAAGGTCGTAGGTTCGAATCCTGCCAGGTGTACCATTCTACTTCGCTAAAGCTTCGTAGAATTTGTCCAATCCTATCAAGTTGTTGGAATTTTAGAATGGTATTAATGTAGCACGTAGAATGTCCTCCATAGCCTTCGGCGACGGAGGGCTTTTTTATTTCTTAGTAAAACATAATATTTTAAGCTATTATTAAGTAATGTATTATGTTTGTGCCCTAAAAAGTAAAAACTTTAACCAAACATATACTGGATTTACTCACGACCTAAAGTCTAGATTCGCAGATCATAACGCTGGCCGAAGTAAGCACACTAAAAAATTTAGACCATGGGACTTAGTCACTTATACTGCTTTTGAAGATAAGTTCAAAGCAAGAGCTTATGAGAAATACCTCAAGACCGGTTCAGGAATTGCACTTACAAGAAGGCATCTTTTGTAAGGTCGCGGAACGTGACCGAATCCTACCGCTAAGTATTGACTATATTTAAAAAATAGTGTATTATATACGTGCGTTATTGTACGACCAACATCCAACCGACAGCGTTGAAAGGGGTAGCACAATGGCAGTACAAATCACACCACAGAGGTACCAGATGCTTGTCAAAGAACGCGATGACCTTCGCAAGAAGCTCGTCAGCGAGCGGAAAGAGCTCGCTGATGCACGCGGCAGTGACCATGAGCCCATGGTCAACGCCGGACTGCTGGACGTCGCCGAACGTATCGGCAAGCTCGAGGGCAACATCACCGGAATCGACGACATCATTGCTTCGGCAAAAGTTGTCGAACCATGCGAGAAGTGTGGTCAGATCGTAAGTCTGGGCAGCAAGGTGATGATTCAAATCAGTAGTCCGCAAGGATCTGAAGAGATCATCGCTTGCATCGATGGTGTAATAGGCACGCACAACGACGTGCAGATTCTGACTCCAGACGCTCCTATGATCCAGAGGATCATGGGCCTCGAGGTTAAGCAAGAGACGGAGTTCGTCTCTCGTCGCGGAGAGGCAATCACGATCGAGGTCTTGGGCGTAGAATCGGCCTACGACTGCTAAACGCACAAAAGATTCGGTATCCGCCGAGTCCTACCCCGCCACGGAGAATCCGCCCGATTAATCGGACGCCTGGATTTTCCGGGCGGGTTTTCCCATTTTATGGGCGTAGTTTTTTAAAACAAAACGCTACAAATGACACACCAAAAACACCAATAACCGCCGTTAGCACCCCTAGGGTGTTATTTTTATTTAGCGAAGTAATCTTATTTTTAGATAAAGTAACTATATCGTCGCCAAGCACTGCTTGTTCTGGGTTTTCATCTAGTGTGATAGCCTCCACTGCGCTCTTATCATCCACACTTTCCGCCGCGACGGCAAAACTCGAACCTACACTATTTTCAGATTCTTTTTCTTTTGTAAAATGCACTGGACTAACCGAGCTAACTCCAGTTTCTACATCTGAGTGCTTCACAATCTGGTACAACTGAACATCTTCACCGGAGTACGATTTTCCATAGATATAAATTGTATGGTAGCCATATTCTAAATCGTCCGGTAAATTAATCCCCGCGTTCAGACTGCCATCTTCGCCAACTTTAAATACCCCAATAGCCGTAGGCTCGGATTGGATTTCGATTTTAACCTCAGAACCAGGCTCTAAAGAATACTCCTCTAGCTCAACGGTCAGTTTATTTTGGTCGTCACTTTGTTGCAAGAAACTAGAATTTTGCTGTTTTGGATATTCTTTTTCACCGTCAACCGACCAATATGATGAAGCTAGCGGAGACTTTACAGTTTCGTCAGGACAAATTGCCTTAGAGTTTTGGCAATAGTTATTATTAATTTTATTCTTTAACTCGCCGGCGACAAGTTCATGACCAATACTATTGGGGTGAAAAGTTTCATTACCAATCCCAATCGCCCAAGCGACTTTACTGTCGTCGCCAAGTTTCACTCCGTTCATAGCTGAAGGCTTTTTACGGCCACATAGAACTTGGTCACCAAGGCTGCTTTCGATATCGATATAGCCAATACCGGCACGTTTTGCAGCATTAAAAATAACTTGGTTTAAATAGGATATGCTTTCATTCATAAAGACCTTTTCATCATCACTAAATATAGTGCCAATCGTCGGCCCGCAACTGCCGCTAGGGTCAATTATTTTAGGATAACCAACCGCATATATCTTGGAATTATTCGATTTGCTATAAACGCTTTGGTAAGTTTTTACTAATCTATCAAACAAATTCGATATTTCATTGGCAGTTTGGGCTTTTTTAGCCTCATCGCTCACCCACTCGCAAGTCCCAGGACCAGCACAAGCTGCTAATTTACCCATCAGCCCGGCATCATTACCGCCTATACCAATCGTGATTAGCTTTGGCTTATACTTCTCTACAAAATCAGACTGCCTAACTCTCCCTGGAATAAAATCCTGCTCAGCTTGATTAGTTGCTATTAACTTTTCTGAAGCATGTAAGTTCATCTTTCCATTGCCAACAGCCAGCCTACCACCTTGCCCGCCGTAGGACAGGTTATCGCCAGTTATGTCGCCAATTGTCGCGCCCGAACAGGCCACACTTTTCGACAAGCTAGGGTTAAAATTTTGTAGTTTTGTCAGCAAAAACGGATAAGATCTACTGCTTAGATGGCACTTTTCAAACTCATCATTAGTGCGTGGTAGGTAGTATTTATCGTCTAGCTCGCCCTCACCACTCGTAAATGAATCGCCTAAAGCTAGATATTGCAACACCTTAGTTTGATACCGGCTCGCCCGAAGTGTTATCTCGCGCTTTTCAAATAAATTTGATTCAGCGTAAAAAGTAAGCTCGCCGCCGTCATCGCTAAAGTGAGGCCTGTATCCAGCTCTAAACCAATCAATCGCTAAGTTAATGTTTAGTGGAGAGTCTTTACAAGGATTTGATATCGGTAATTTAGGAACATTATGATAACTCATCTCTGCGCCACAGCTATCATCGATATCGGCTATTCGAAAACCGCCATTAATGCCAGTTACTGCTAGGTGATGTCCGTCACTACTTACTGCAAGATCTAGCGTTGGGTTCATGCCAAACCCATACCTGAAAATCTGGTTATCAATTTGTTTTGTCTCTAGTGTTTTTATGTTTATCAAAACAAAGCCTCTATCCAATGCCTCTGCCACTAGCCAGTTGCCATTATCGGATACATTGAGACCGTTAATTAGCCAGTAGTCGCCGCCCGGAAAATGTGACGTATAGTCGGGTTCGGAATCATCGAAGTTATATTCTCTAATTAATCCGTTTTGTATCGGTATTAGTCTTTTAGTAAAATTTTTATAAATAAGCAAAAGGCCCGCCCCGCCACTACCAATACTGCGCTTCATCACCAAACTGTCAGTATCTGGCAAATAAATACATGGATTATACATACCACATTCGCTATAGAATTTGTGCATTTTGCTATCGTTTGGCAGTTTAATCGCAAATCGAAGGCCAGATAACCAATAATTCGTAAAAGACACTGCATTATCCCCATAAATACAGGCACTATACTCACCTATCTCGCCCGATATCTCTATAGTCCTTAAAAGCGTTGGACATTTATCATAATTTATTTCATCTATTAATTTTGAGTATAAAATTTTAGGCTCTTCATCAGTCCAAGACCAAAAATTATCGCCGGATTTAGCAGTCACCTCTGTAGATGAATAAACCGCACAAAATGGTAACAGTAGCAAAAACCCCAAAGATAAAGCAGAAAACTTAAATTTGACACCACCCATATTTAAAAACTCCTTAAAATTTAATCTAAATATATGATAATTCTTAAGCTTAATTTAAGCAAGTAATTTTTTGTGGATATATCGTGATAAAATGTAACAGATGAAAGTTCTAGGTATTGAAACTAGTTGTGATGAAACCGCCGCCTCTGTTGTAGAAGATGGTCATATTATTTTAAGCAATGTGGTCAATTCTCAGATTGATATTCACGCCGTTTATGGTGGAGTTGTGCCGGAGGTTGCCGCTCGTAGCCATATAGAGGTCATTAATCCAGTAATAAATAAGGCGCTGGCAGATGCAAATTTAACCTGGGACGATATCGATACAATCGCTGTCACCTACGCCCCTGGCCTAGTTGGATCACTCCTTATAGGAACCTTGGCCGCCAGGACTATCGCCTTATTGAAAAATAAACCGCTCTACCCCATTCATCATATAGAGGCGCATGTTTATGCTAATTTCCTAACGGAAATGGGGAATAGGGATTCGGAAATGGGAAATGGGGGAGGCCTACTACCTACTACCTACCATCTACCAACTACCCAACCCGCGTTCCCGATGCTGGCGTTAATCGTAAGCGGTGGTCACAGCCAATTGGTATTATTCCATAATCACGGTGATTACGAGTTGTTAGGTCAAACCGTTGATGACGCGGTTGGCGAAGCTTTTGATAAGGTCGCAAAAATTATCGGCCTACCCTACCCTGGCGGTCCATCAATCGCTAAAGCCGCCGAAACCGGCAACCCTGATATCTTCAAGCTTCCCCAAGCAAAGCTATCTGGCAAATACGACTTTAGCTTCTCTGGCCTCAAGACAGCCGTTTTGAGGGCTGTTCAGCACGAAGTGGGCGTTACCATTGATTATCCGTCATCGGGGCTTGCAGAGCTTCTTAGCGACAGGCAGAGGCAAGACTTTGCCGCTAGTTTCCAGAAAACAGCTGTAAAAACCCTAGTCGACACCACAAGGCGAGTATTTTTAGATTACCAGCCAAAGTCGGTCGTAATAGCCGGCGGAGTAGCGGCCAATCAAGAACTTAGAAAAGAACTGTCTCTTAAGATACCCGTGAAAATCGAATACGCCCCTATGAATCTATGTACCGACAACGCGGCTATGGTAGCGAGTTTGGGATATTACTATGCTCAAAACAAAAAACCTAGCGACCCACTAGACATAGAAGTGATGCCAAGCCTGTCGATGACAGAAACAATCTGGTCTTAACGCCTGATTAGCGCTTTTATTCTACGACTTGTGGCCTTAGCTTTTGGCAATAATTTACTATAGGCGCCGTAGAGTTTTGACAGCGGTAAATCAAAAGTTCCAACTAATTCTGTAGGTTTATCAGTCCAGCCAAGTTTGAATGTCGAGACTCCCCCATCGATAAGGCCACCGAAGTCATAACGGCTTAGGCCCCACTCCTTACATTTTCGGATTGCATGCCACTTCAGGGCATAATTTACCCTGAGTTTTTGGCCTAAGTCATTCATGCCGCCATATAATTCGTAAGCAGTCTCGGCACTGATGGCCAACCACAAGAAAGCAATCGGCTTACCTTCGTAGAACGCCACGAATAACTGAGAATAGTCCCCCATCTTATCAAGAACATTTTGATAATAATCTGTGTCGTGTAGGGCAAATTTAGCCCGCTTGGCAGTTTCTCTGTAAATATCCATACAAGCGTCAAAATCTTGCTTATTTTTAACGCGTTTTATGTTGATACTTTCGGCCGAAGATTTGCGGATATACTGCCTCGTTTTCTTGGCCATAGCACTGAGCAATTCTGAATCTGATTTATTCAAGTCCAAGACAACCGTATCTGATGGCAGAATGTGGTTTTTAGACTTTTTCCAATCCTTAGATAAGAGTAAATTCTCCGAATCTGGCTCGATCGTCAAAACAACTGACCTATGTTTTTTCTTAACATAATCCCCTAGTTGAGATAACAGATGGTTTTTATCTTCATCGGCCGATACTATGCCCCTTGGGACGTACGCCATTGACCCAAATGGTTTTGGCAATTTACGGACTAGGAGTTGGACAGCCCCGGCGATATCACCCTCTTCGTCATGATAAAAAAGCCGGTCGACGGTCCAGCCGGTCGTAATCTTTACCTCTCCCCAACCCCACAATTGAAAGGGGTGACCATCGTTATCTAGAATATACTCATCCCACTGTTTCTTATCTTGGCATATAGCAAAATTTGTCATCGTCATATATTTCTATTATACAATGTTTTGTTAAGTTTTCATTGTGGTATAATCAGAGTTGAAAACAAACACGTGGAAAACAAAAAAATGTAGGTTTTCGATGTGAAAACCCTTGCTATTTTTTTGCTTTTTCACGTGATAACACCTTACGGAAAATAATGAAGCTAGCTAAAACATACGAGCCAAACCAGTACGAACCAAATATATACGCTATATGGGAAAAGAGTAACGCCTTTAAGCCTTCTGGGGTCGGCGAACCATTTAGTATCGTTATGCCTCCACCAAATGCCAATGGTAACCTACATGTTGGGCATGCCCTAACTGTGGCGCTAGAAGATATAATGGCACGATATCACCGCATGAACGGACGTGACGTTGCTTATATCCCAGGCGCCGATCACGCCGGCTTTGAAACTTGGGTTGTCTATGACAAAATCCTCGAGCAGGAAGGGAAAAACCGTTTTGATTTTTCTCGAGAACAGCTCTACAGCCAAGTCTGGAATTTCGTCGATCAACAAAGAGGTAATATGGAGCTTCAGCTCCGTGCTCTTGGCGTTAGTGCTAGTTGGGAAAATCTAGTTTTTACCTTAGATAAAAAAGTCATCAGTACGGTTTATCAGACATTTAAGAAAATGTGGGATGAAGGCTTAATTTATAGGGGAGAGCGAATTGTAAATTACAGCACAAAGTATCGCACAAGTTATGCCGACATCGAAGTTGATCACAAAAAAGAAAAGGGGACTCTCTGGAAAATTGCTTACCCCACATACGATAGGGTAGGCGAGATTGTAATTGCCACGACTAGGCCTGAAACTATGTTTGGTGACGTAGCCATAGCGGTCCACCCTGATGATAATAGGTACAAAGGGCTAATCGGCACTCGTGTGTTGCTACCGTTAACAGATAGAGAAATCCCTATTATAGCCGATGAAGCAGTTGACCCTACATACGGTACTGGCGCCGTAAAAGTTACCCCGGCTCATGATCCAAACGACTTCGAAATAGGTAATAGGCATAATTTAAAGCGTATTCAAGTGATAGATTTTGACGGCAAAATGATAAATGTGCCTGATGAGTTCTTGGGTATTGATGTTGAAGAGGCTCGAAAGCGCACTTTGGCAGCCCTAAAAGCACAGGAGTTTTTAAGAGGTGAAGATATTATTGAGCATGTTGTTGGCTATGACTACAAAAGCGGCCTGCCTATCCAGCCCTTAGTAAAAGACCAGTGGTTCATAAAGATTCAACCTCTTGCTCTCGCAGCAAAACAAGCTCTTGAAAGTGGTGAAATAAACTTTGTGCCAAGTAGTCGGAAGCGAGTCTTGATTCATTACCTAGACAATCTTCATGACTGGAATATATCTCGACAGATACCTTGGGGTATCCCAATACCAGCTTTTCAGAATATCAATGACCCGAATGACTGGATATTTAATGAAAACGTTGACGAAAAGACTATCTCGGTAAATGGCGTCGTTTATAAAAGAGAAGAAGACACATTTGACACTTGGTTTAGCAGTGGCCAATGGCCCTTCATTACAACTGATTACTTGTCAAAAGGGGATTTGAGCCGCTTTTATCCTAATAGCGTGATGGAAACAGGGGTAGACTTATTAGATAGATGGGTCGCTCGCATGATTATGTTAGGCACATACGTCACTGGTAAGGTGCCGTTTAAGACTGTTTATATGCACGGCCTAGTTTTAGACGAAAAAGGCCAGAAAATGAGTAAGAGCAAAGGCAATGTCGTCAATCCAATGGAGACGATTGCCGAATATGGGTCAGATGCTTTAAGGCTCGGTATTATAGCTAGCCGAAGCGCCGGCCAAAATCAAGCCTTTAGCTTGGGAAAGGTGATTGCTGGGCGTAATTTTTGCAATAAATTATGGAACATCGCTCGCTTTACACAAAATAAACTTGGCGAGATGACACATCCCGGCATACCAGAGCCCAAATCTATGGCCGACCACTGGATTATCGGCAAGTTGAATGAGGCCATTATTGAAACTGGGAAACAGATTGAGAACTACCGCTTTGCCGAATCTAGCGACCTAGTTTATCACGCCATTTGGGACGACGTAGCAGATTGGTATATAGAAACTAGCAAACACGAGGCTAACCCCACAATTTTAGCCTGGGTTATAAGCACCAGTCTTAAAATCGCCCACCCATTTGCGCCATTCGTAACAGAGACTATATGGCAGACACTACCTTGGTGTGATGACCTATTGATTACTTCAAATTGGCCAAAACCATTACCCTATAACGAAATAGCAGCGGGGAATTTTAACCGAATAAAACACTTAGTTACAGAGGTTAGGTATGTGACGTCCGAACTTCCTGGTAATGAAAAATACGATATGTTATTTGAAAATGATAGCTTAATAGCCGATAATGTCGACCTAATTAAGTCATTGACTAAGTTAAAGGAAATTAAGTACACCGACCGGCCACATGGACTAAGGCTAGCTAATAGTGGCAGGGAAGCTTGGTTAGATATTTCGGCTGAGACTTTATACGAACATCAAACCAACCTAGAGACTCGTTTAATTGAAGTGCGTGATCAAATAAAAAACCTAGAAGACCGCCTATCTAACGAGAACTATCTGAACAAAGCGCCGGCCAACTTAGTCGAAGAATCGCGTGAACAGTTACAGCAAAAAACTTTACTAGCGGAACGCTTAGTCCGCGAATTAGAAGTCATAACTAAGTAGTTTTTTTGTTTAACTATGGTGATAAGGCTTATTATTGGCTATCTCTTGAGCACGATAAATTTGTTCTGTTAACAGTAGACGAACTATCTGGTGAGGGAAAACTAACTTTGATAGAGACCACACGTAATCCGCGCGCCCAAAAACAGCTTCGTCCGCCCCATAGGAACCACCAATTATAAAAACGACGTTCTTCGATTTATCTAATCGCCCTTTGATTAGCTTCGAAAGCTCGGTCGAAGTTATGTTTCTGCCAGCTTCATCCAGTAAAACTACATAGTCGTCTGCACTAATCGACGCCAGGATTCGCCCTGCCTCGTTCTTACGAGACTCAGGGCCACTTTGTTTTGAATTCGGTAAAACTAGCCACTCGATATTAAAAGGCCGTTTTAGGCGCTTCTGGTAAGTTTCTAGGCCAATCACAACCCAATTATCGTGCTTTTTGCCAATTGTAATTATCTTGATGGGCATGGATTAATTTAGGCGGATTTTTTCAACCACCTTAGCTAGGGTTTCGCCATCAACTAATACAGGAGCGGGCTCCGGATCAAAATTAACATGAATTTGCTCGCTTACCATCGGAATAAGATGGATGTGAGTATGAGGCACCTCTATGCCTTTGATGACGACACCAACGCGTTCTAAGCCCATAACTTGACGTAAGTGTAGAGCAATCTTTCGGGCAGTTTGCCAGAGGTAGTCGTAATCCTCATCATCCAAATCCCAAATCTGATTAATTTGCTTTTTAGGAACCACTAAGGTGTGGCCCTCGACTAGCGGGTGATTAGTTAAAAAGGCAATAACCCTTTCGTCCTCATAAACTTTATGAGAGGGGAGTTCGCCGTTGATAATTTTTGTGAAAACTGATGGTTCTTGCATAGATAAAATTATAGCATCTATTGTTTTGTGAATAAGATTGAGTCTACATCAGCCGCACCGTTACCGCTAGAGTAGTTGAGTATAAATAATGGTCTAATAAACCGCGTGTTGGCGTGCATTTTACAAGGATTTGTAGAGTAGGGGCATGATCCGCCGCTACCGTTAGGAGATCCCAAGCCTTTGGTATAGCCGGTATAAGTCGCCCAATCCGACGTTAACGACGGACCAGATACGGCATGATAATGTTGAGAGCTGTGTGTGTTTAAGCCGGCGTAATTTACTAACGTAACGCCATCCGATGCTACCCCTGTCCAACCACAAAAAGCACCTTTTCCGCCGACTGTTGGCTCAATTACTTGCCGAAATCGACAGGTTAATTTATAGGTTGAATCAGGATTAAATGGAATGTTTTCTTGCCACACATACCAGGCGTAGTTTGGTATAGTCACAAAATTAGGCGATGTCTGATCGCTGCCTAAAGTAAAGTTAGCAGTCGATGCATAGTTACGCCAACCCGGTAGCCCGCTATTCAAATTAGCTAATGGGAAATAAGAAAACTCAAAACTCCAAGGCGCTAAAGTTAAATTATTGCCGACTTCTAGCCTAGTCGGGTCATCCCCGCCATCAATAGATGTTTTGTCATTAGAATTGCCGGCTGCATTCGACTCTGCCTCCACAGTAGCGTTCAATTCCCAGCTACCGCCAGTTATATATGAGTAATAAAGCCCTCCAGTTGCAGTATTAACGGGGTCGATTGGCAACTTAGAAATCTTGGTTGAACTAGCCTCAAAGTCGACCGGTATCCACCCTGAGCCATCAGTATTTCTATAACTAGCACTGTCTTTACAGGCATAAGACCATCCGCTAGGAAGAGCTGGGAGCGTGCGTGATGAGCAAGTGGCACTAGAATCGGGGAGTGATATATAGACCGTATTCGAAAGACCAAAATCTGATCCATCGGCCACGTCATACATCGTAAGCATCTGATTTATACTCTTTAAGTCTACAGCTCTGCTGGTATCGCGAGAACGTCTAGACATCTCCCCAGGGTTAATGGTATTTAAGGCAATTAAACCAAGAATCCCCAATACGACAATAACGACCAGAAGCTCTACGATAGTAAAGCCATGCTTCAATGGCTTATTTTTTATCATTATATTTAAATTTTAGCATAAGCAATCATCCTCCATAGCTATCCAAAAGGATAGCGACGGAGAATGGCGGAGAGGGAGGGATTCGAACCCTCGATACTTTGCAGTATACCGCTTTTCGAGAGCGGCCAGTTCAACCACTCCTGCACCTCTCCACACCTTGCTATTGTAATATATAAAATGATTTTTTATTAAATTTGCTTTACATTTTAAAAAGATTACAATAAACTTAACTTAAGCTTAATAAAATTATGGCGGGTATTAGTTTATGAGCAAAAAAATCTCGGCTGACGACACTGATAACCGCTTTTATTATGCAAGTTTAATTAGTAAAAACCATAAAATATTTCTAGATAACGCCGACTTTCGCTACTTTACGAGATTATTAGAAAAACACCTAACAAATAATACTTCTATAGAATTAATCGCTTACTGCTTGGAGTCTAGTGATTTAAAATTTTTATTATATCAATCCAAAACACCAGGGTTAATACTGTTGCTTAAAAACTTAGCCCAAGATTATAAAACCTATTACGACAAGAAACACACCGATACGACAATCGAACCCTTTAATTTTTACTTCAAACCCATATTGAATAGCGACGTCCTAGAAATAAGTCGTAAAATTCATACCAACTTAACGTGTTGGGAAGATCGCGAGTTCTCGTCGGTTAGGGGATATTTATATGACGACGGCCCCAAATGGCTTAACAAACAATATGTGACAAGTCTTTATGGCTCAACTATTGATTATTTTAATTACTTAAACGAGACATAAGTCACTTTTTAGAAGTGGTTATAGGGTGATATTCTGTTATACTATAAGCACAATGGCTGTTTATAAAGTTCCCCAGGATGTTGAAGCGGACGACAAGTTGATCGGTCCTTTTACTTTTAGACAATTCATTTATCTTATAATCGTCGCTTTAGCTATAGCCCTGGCGTGGGGTTTAGGGCGATTATTTTTGCCACTAGCGATTATACCGGTGCCACTAATATTATTTTTTGGAGCGCTGTCATTGCCTTTGCGCAAAGATCAGCCTATGGAAATTTATTTAGCTGCCATAGTTGCCTTTTATTTAAAACCCCATCGAAGAGTTTGGGAGCCGGACGGCATAGAATCGTTAGTCGAAATAACGGCACCAAAAACAGTTGAAGCACCGTTGACTAAAGATATATCACAAGGTGAGGCTCAAAAGCGCCTGAGCTACCTGGCGGAGATTGTCGACACCCAGGGATGGGCGGTGCGTGGACCTGGGGTGCAAGCCCCTAATACCGCCATAAACAGTGACATTTACTTTGAGGCCCAACAGGCGGACGACATTTTAGATATGGACAACGCCACAGCACAGTCTTTGGATGCGAAACTTGATCAAAGTAATGACGCAAGACGACAAAAAGCCGCTGCGATGATGAGCGTCCAAGTTGAAAAAGTTGAAAACATAACCAGCCCCTTAGTCACAACAATAGAACCAATCCCCGAACAACCCGCAGAGAATATAAAGTTCAACCCTTACCCTGAGGCTATTAGACAAACTGTTGTACAGCCAATTGACGCCGAGGATCAAGTTGCAATAGATGAACCAACTAACGTACAGCCTAGCGAAAAACCTATCTCAGCTGATATAATAAACCTCGCGAATAATCCAGACTTATCGATTGAAACCATAGCTCGCGAAGCAAACCGTATTCAAGAAAAACAAAACCTAAGTGAAGAAGTGGTTGTATCGCTAAGATGACCGTAGGAATAAAAGGAGTGGGAAGTAAAAATGCCGCCTAACAATCAGCCTCAGAATCAAACACCTGCAACACCAAATGTTGTTGGTTCTAGCCAAACCACCCAAGCGCCTCAAGAACAACCTGCTAAGCCTAAAAATCCAAACTCGAGCCAAAATACACTTTTGTTTTCAGAGATTCGAGACAATATGGTGGTAATGTCGGATGGTTCTTTTAGGGCAGTTGTAGCTTGTAAATCTATTAACTTTGACTTAATGAGTAGTCGAGAGCGTGAAGGTATCGAGTATAGCTATCAAAATTTCCTAAACGCCTTAAACCATCCAGTTCAAATTTTAGTTCGATCTCAAAGGATAGATATTGCCCCCTACATCGATAAACTAATCGATATCAGAAATAGCCAAGATAACATGTTGCTCGGTGTTTTGATGGATGATTATATTAATTTTATAGATATTTTATCTCAAGAAGCAAATATTATGGATAAGTCATTTTTCATAGCCATACCTTACTACACCCAAGAAGCGACCGGTAGTTTAGTAGAGCAAAGTAAAGGATTTTTTGGAAAATTATTTTCAAAACCCGGCAACGTTATCGCCAAAATAGACACTCAGACCTATGAGCGAGCCAAGACCGAGGTTAAAAATAGAGTTGACGGAGTTATGGCTGGTCTGTTTCAGCTCGGTGTTCAAAGCGTTCAGCTTAATACAAAACAGCTAGGGGAGCTATATTATAATTTTTATAATCCAGATATTGCCGTACGCCAGCCTCTAGGTGATTTTAATAATATGACCACGACTTTTGTCAGGAAAGGCGATGAAAATGCCGGCCAAGCCGCAAATACTGGAGGTGCTAAGTAATGGCTCGTAATAAATTAGACGCTAACGATATAGCAGCTCAACAGCGAGCCAGAGAACAGGCCGAGGTTGAACAAGCATTTTTAAAGGGAATTACTACCCTAAGAGATTTGATCGCACCAAGTAGTCTTGAAATTCACTCTTCATACTTTAGACTTGGCACAAAATATGGTAGGACTTTATATGTTTATGGCTATCCTCGTCAAATCTATACAGGTTGGCTTAGCTCTATTATTAACGTTGACGAAGTTTTGGATGTTAGTATCTTTATATATCCTGTCGAGAGTGAGGTTATATTAAACAACTTGCGAAAGAAAGTTACCCAACTTGAGGCATCTATTTCAATTAATAACGAGCGGGGACTAACCAGGGACCCAGGCCTAGAAGCTGCCATAAATGACGCTGAAGAATTACGAGACCAAATCCAAGTCGGTGCCGAACGCTTTTTCCGATTTGGACTATACGTCACCCTATACGCAGATAGTTTAGAAGAGTTGGGGTTTGTTCAGCATAAAATTGAAACTATCTTTGGACAACAAATGGTATTTAGTAAAGTGGCTAGTAGTCAGCAAGAACAAGGCTTAAACAGTACCATTCCTCAAATGACCGATCAATTACAAATACGCCGCAACATGAACACCGGCGCAATTAGTACAAGCTTTCCATTTACTAGCGCTGACCTAACCCAAGATGAAGGCGTACTTTATGGCATTAATATGCACAATAATGGATTAGTTATATTTGACAGATTCAGCCTAGAGAACTCTAATTTAGTCGTTTTTGCAAAAGCTGGTGCTGGTAAGTCTTTCCTGGTTAAGTTAGAAGCCCTTCGCAGTATGATGATGGGTGCTGAAATTATTATTATTGACCCAGAAAATGAATACCAAAAGCTATCTGAAGCGGTCGGCGGTAGTTACATTAGATTAAGCCTTAATTCCGACACCAGGATTAATCCATTTGATTTACCTAGGGTTATAGACTCTGATGAGGCCGATAATGCACTAAGAGCTAACTTAGTTACTCTACATGGTCTACTAAAGTTAATGCTGGGCTCTACTCAAACAACAAGCACAGGTACGCCACTGACAACCATAACTCCAATCGAAGAGGCTGACCTAGATCAGGCGTTAATTGACACATATGCGAGGGTCGGAATTACTAGCGATCCACTGACCCATAATTCTCAACCACCTACGATTGGCGATTTGTATGACACGCTTCTACACATGGGTGGTAGCGGCCCACAATTAGCGCAAAGACTTCGAAAATATACTACCGGAACATTTGCTGGAATATTTAGTCAACAATCTAACACCGATATCAATAATCCTATGGTAGTGTTTAATATTCGAGACCTAGAAGAAGAGTTGCGCCCAGTTGCTATGTATATCGTGCTTAGCCATGTCTGGAATACGATTAGAACCGAAAAGAAAAGGCGACTCTTAATAGTTGATGAAGCTTGGCAATTGATGAAGTATGACGACTCGGCTAACTTTATGTTTAGCCTAGCCAAGAGGGGGCGTAAATACTACCTAGGACTAACTACTGTCACGCAGGACGTTGAAGATTTCATGGGTAGTAAGATGGGGCGGGCAATTGTCGCCAACAGCTCTATGCAAATTCTATTGAAGCAATCTTCAAGTGCAGTTGATGTCCTTTCAGACGTATTTAAATTAACCGAGGAAGAAACAAAACGCTTAGCTAATTTCCCGGTCGGACAAGGTCTGTTGTTTGCCGGTCAAAGTCATGTACACATACAAATTGAAGCTAGCCCGACCGAAAAAAGGCTGGTCGACACTAATCCGCGAACCGCAGACCAACCAGCTCAGGAAATACCGATGGATACTGAGCCTAGCGCTAGTAGCTATATTAATCCAGGATCGACAGTATAGGTTATAATATCAAGTAGTTATGGGTGAACCAGCAAGAAAAATTCGTGAAGATATAGAGCCCGA
>Ga0265295_1001696_pt1 | contig 37686 bp, 35 predicted proteins | sample Munlansysbiofilm_FD_192503 | JGI IMG/M metagenome (GOLD analysis project Ga0265295, IMG submission 192503) | Leachate microbial communities from a municipal landfill in Southern Ontario, Canada - Methane capture system biofilm | ecosystem: Engineered > Solid waste > Landfill > Unclassified ... | reverse complement strand
AAGTTATCTTTGGAAACAACATAGAGCAAAAAGAGATATCAACAAGCTTGATCGAAAGACAGAATCTAACCTTTAGACAGGACAACAATAGAATTTCAAGAAAAACGATAGGTTTCTCAAAGAAACTTAAGTGCCTATATAACCAGGTCAGATTATACTGCACTCATTTCAATTTCTGTAGAGAGCATGCTGGATTAGTCAAAAATGATAAAGATGGTGTAAAACGCAAAAGAACACCTGCTAAGGAATCAGGAATTATTGAAAAGAAGTGGACTTTAAGAAAACTGTTGACATTCAAGTGTTCAAGAACATCAACCAATTAATACATAACTACCGGATTTCTACAGAGCCGAATAATTGATTTCAATAAATAAGGAATTCTATAAGAACAAACAAAAATAGTAAAAAGAAAGCTGCGTCAATGATACAGCTTAAAGGACTTCCTGTGCTCTTTTGAATATGAGGTCTGCAATGAGCTCATCACTACCAAGGGGCTTTGCGTAGACGATCTTGACTTTTTGTCCGTCAAACTCGATTTCACCTTCATTTGTCTCAGGATCCAGTTTAAGGATCTCAGGAATGTCTTCTGTGATATGGATTCCAGATGCGAGGAATACAGGTGCAGCAGCTATTTTTGTTACTCCTGTGCCTGCAAAGGACTGAAGTGCCTCTTCAACAGTAGGTGCGCTGTTCTCCATAAATCCTGCCTTTACAACATACTCAGGATGGTTCTCTGAGATCATGTTTGCAATTTCAGTGACAACCTGGTTGTTGAATGGTAATCTACTGCCATGCCCAATAGCTAAAATTCCGATTTTTTCACTCATAATCTAACCTTCTTTTTAAATGTAGTAATATTCTAAGTAGTATTTGTGTTACTTAACGGAGGTACTAGGGTAGTTATGAGATATAATTGTTTTTGTTTGATTTATTTGTTGAAGATTGTATGGTCTTGATATGATGCAATTCTTTGTTGAATTTCCATAGCATCTTTCATCTATTTTAAATAATCATATTAAAATAAAAAATGAAGTCGGTTTTCTATAGAGCCGCTATCCACATGTTTTATACATTAGTTCAACAAGTAATTTCATGTGATACTGTATATATATTTTAAAAACATCAATTAAGTGAGAAAGATTATATAGTTGGATGCTTCACATAATAAACAACTTCATGATTAATCCATACTCAAAAAGTTTGAACGATAATAATTGAGGATTCAGCAAAAGCAAGAGCATTTAACAATAATCAATGAGTTGAAATTATGAAAACAGGAAAGAGATTATTATTTAAATCTGGAATTTATTGTATCATTATTTTACTATCACTGGTTTCAGCTGTTTCGGCAGTTGATGTCGATATAGAAGGTGATTTGCCTGCGGAAGCAGGAGAAGGGGATGTGGTCGATTTTTACTTATCTATTTCAGTAATTCCTCAGTCAGCAGATTACATCTCGTTTGAGACCGATCTTGAAGCATATGGGAATAATCCTCTTTACAATTTTACGGAATTAAATATTACCAGTACTTCCAATAATTATATGCTGAACCTGAACGATAGTAATGATGAAATTTTTGTTCACGTGCAGGGTAAAGTACCTGTGATCAGGGAAGTTGTTCAGATAGATAAAATAACTCTCATAAAACTTGATGAAAAAAGAACGGGTTACGCTTACTACCGTTTTAATTTGCTTGATGATGAGAAGAATACTCTGAAGGACAGTGACACCAGAATCTTTACAATAAATGTGCCTGAGATAGCATCCTTTGCAGGTAAACTTGACACAATTGATGATCCTTTCTTCAGGAATTATCTTGCGGATCTTTTTGATAAAGGACTTGTCCATGAAGCCAATGAGCTTGCAGACTACCTGAATTCCCGGGAAGAAGGACCGGCAATTTCATTGTATCTGGCAGCAGGAGGTATTATAATAGCTCTTATCATTGGTCTGATATTTGGTATTCGAATGAGCAACTCTGATGAGGATGATGACATATGAGCTATGAAAAGATTATACCACCACTACAACTACCCACTGATATGACCATAGTCGGTGTGGGTGGTTGCGGAAAAAGGCTGACAATGGAGATATGTAACAACGACTGGTTCCTGAAACACTATTCAGCTGATGGCAGACGTCTGAAAGTATATACCATGGATGCCGATGCAAACGAGAAAGAAGGCGATGAAGAGCGTCTCGTCCAACTTAAAAATAAAATCATCTCCTGTGATGCACAGGGAAATGTCGAAAGCAAATTCTATTATCTACCGTCCCTTGCAAACATCAGTCAGGTCCCCGATCTTGCAAGCAGGGAAATTGCTGAAAAGGTCAAGAATAAGAGATCCGAACCAAAAGTGAAGACCTGGTGGCTCAATGACGATTCTGAAAATGGTATCTCCTTTGAGGATCTGCTGACGATAGATCACTTAGCAATGGATGACTTTGGTGGTGGAGTCCACCGCAGAAGAGCTATTTCAAAGGCCATATTCTACAAGGTCATAACAGAAGGTGAGTCCAGTGGATTCCCTACTTTCTCAAGCAGAGGAAGCGTGGCTATTATTGTGGGCCTGGGCGGAGGCACAGGTTCAGGCATGTTCATCGACCTTGCCCGTTACATACGTGCATTCAAAGGCGATTCCACACAGTTATGTCTTTTCGTGGTTCTGCCCACGACACAGGAGGGAGAGAAGGAACAGTTGAATGCGTCTATCGCTCTGACAGAGCTTGAGTATCTCAACATGACTGAGAGACTGTTCAACAATGTGATTATCACGTCTCTGGGTCCAACCGGATACAAGAAGGGGGAAGAGGCACGTGAAGAGGTTCATGAGTTTGATGCAATGTTCCCCAACGTGTTCACTAATTTTTTCCATGTGGAAACCGGTGATATTAATATAAGTGATGTGAAAGGAGCTTTCTCCTCATTTATTTTCGCGAATTCCCACGTAATCGAATACCCCATAGAGGATCTCCGGGGACTTAAGAAACAGTATGAAGAAATCATTAATTCTCTTGAGATGATTACCATTTCAAGGAAGGAACTGAATCAGCAGGTCTCCTCATTTGTAGAGAACCAGCATTCTTTCAATGAAACGGCACCTACAAAAGAGAATTTCGAGTACATCAAAAAAGAATACAAAAACATCGAAAATGTTCTCAAACATGAGATCGGGCGTCTTCTCAATTATAAGAGTGTGGATACCATCGAGTATTTCATTGCAAATCAGATTCCTTCTGAAATGCAGATTGACAAGATCAGTACGTTTGACGTTTTGGTGGAATATCTCTCAAAAGTAAAAGCAGGTTCTCAGAGCGTCAAGCCAAGTGAACTTACTGATGAGAATGATAAGAAACTGGCAAATCTAATACCTGAAAGTATTCAGGTTCTGGAAGAAACTGCTCTTCTTTTCAGGAGGGTATCAGGTGTAACTGAAGAATCTGCAAGATCTACTCTTATTGATATGCTCAAGGGCAATCAGAATATGTCCTCTACTATTAGCAACATGAATGTCAAGACCAAAAATCTTAAAGATGATATAAGGGAGCTTGAGAAACATGTAATGGAGAAGGAAGAGGAATATGAAAATGCAGAACAGCTGAAGATCCAGATTAGTAAAAAGGCAGAGCAAAGGCTTTCTGACAATGAGAAAGAGATTGATCAGTATCTTGTTATCAACCGGAAGGTCCAGTCCCTGGATGAAAGGGAAAAAGATTTGAAGATAAAGCTTGAGGAGTTCATTTCCCTTCTAAAGAGCGATGAGCTAAAGGCAAGGGATAAGAGTAGCTGGCTCAGGGCAGCCAATGTTTCAGCAATGCAACAGGAAGTCAAAGATCTTTCCCATGAGATTGGTGACAGTTTTGATGGCCTTCTAAGCCTTATCGAATCTATTGCACTGTATTATTTCTATGATTCTGAAAGGAAGAAACAGGAAAAAGGTGGCCTTGTCAGCTTAATCAAAGGAGACAAAAAGAAGAAGATAAGAAAGTACGAGGCAATGAAAAAGGAAAAAGAAGATTATATCAAGTCCAATGCCAAATACTGGAACATCCAGATCAACAGTCCGTTTGAATTCTATATTCCTGATGATTTCCTTAACAAAGGCCTGCATAAAAAGGCTGCTGAGATCAAAGCCCAGGCTATCAATTCTTTGTTAGGTGATGCTAGCAAGGATTCAGTGAGTTATGGCAGAGTAGATTCAATCTTCGACCAGACCGAGAGAAGTGAGCTGATAGGTTCTTTAAGGGACAGTCTGACGGAATTATACCTTAAAAAGGAAGGCTATTTCCTGAAAACAAAAGCTATAACCGGGGAAATTGACGGTATTAAAGAAGAGATAGGTGAGAAGCATTCTATTGCTGATATGATGGACAATGCCGAGGAACTTCATGAAAGAACATTCAGCTCCAGAAGAGATCTCAATAAGCATTATGAATCGTTCTATCATTTCATGTCGTCGATAAACGAGAAGACCAAATCTAAGAACAAGACTGATAAGGGTCTCTACAGAACAAAGGTAGGGGAGATCAATCCGAAGATATTGTCTCTCATTGGTGAAACGTCTGACCTTACAAGTCTTGATAACGATGACAATGGAATGAACGAGCTTAACAAGCTTCTTTCTGAGGTAAAAGCCACATATCCTTCATTGCTTGAGAACTACAAACTGGGAATTCATAACCAGATGATACCCATAAGTACTACTGAAAAGTGGAACTTCGGAAAAGTAGGATTGGTGATAGGCTCACAGTCTTCATATATTTCTTCATCAGTTGTGAACAGCAAAATATCTACTGACATCAATGCCATAATGTCACTCAAAAACGCTCAGGATGCCCGTGTGATCACTCATTCTCATGCCAATCCGTGGGAAGTAACCTTAACACTGCTTGCAGCTACAAGTTTCCTGGACAATATTTCCCCACTTACATCAGGTGGAGGCTACTGGAAGGTATACGAGCAGAGTAATAACAATATTCTACATCATGTACTGAAAATGCAGGATGGTCAGTATATTATCAGAAAAAAGTTACTGGATGTGAAATATGCGGGTGAACTGGCAAACTCAGAGAAAGCCGGTCAGGACATAATCTCAACAATAAAAGATCTTTATGAGGTTAAAACCCTTCGTGAAGCACTTGAGTAAAAAATTGGATAATAATTTAAGTATAAAGGTGAAACTATGAGGGTACGGGGAAAACTTAATTTATTCAATCCTATTATTTTTTTGTTGTGTCTGGCCTTATCAATCGGATTTCTACTTGCAACCAGTGAGCAGATCGTCTTATCTATTGTATGGTACACAGCTGCAATATTGAGCTTTTTTATAGCTCTGTTCATTTCAAGTGGAATCGGAATGTTGTTCGAGGAAAGGTCGAGGTTTGGAGGGCAGTTGTTACTGGCAGCCTTTTTACCATTCCTATACTTTTTCTGGTTACAGGACAATATACTGAGGCTTGACGGCCTTGTTCCGGGTCTGCTTTCCGGAGTTGGGTTCATATTGCATTCATTTATGAACAACCGTTTTGACATTGTTGCAAAAAGAACGCGTTTCTTTTTAAAATTGTTCTTTGTGGGAATGGTAGCTTACCTGTTTGCAATCTTTATAAATCTGATTTTAAAAGAAGATATGCGGGAAATACCTCAGTATGCACTTTCAGGTTCAAATGATCTGTTCATGATCATGCTGAGTTTCTTTACGTTGGTGATTCTGTATGCATTGCTGATGAAGTTTGTACGCGGTATCAAAGCTTCGGATGTCTTTGTCTATGGTCCTTCAAAATCAGGCAAAACTCTGCTGTTGCTTGCCCTATACAATCAATTCGTCCATTATTATAATGGTCGCAGGACTGAAACTATCATTTCCTCATCAAGGGAGGAGGATTATTACAGGATCGAAAATATGCTGGCTGAATTGAAGAACGGAAAGCAGCCAAAAAGTAATCAAAAGACAGATTTGACCATGTATTCTTTGATGGGAAAAAAGTTTATCAAACCAATCGAATTTTCGTTTGTGGATTATGGTGGTGAATTCACTGAAAATCTAACTCCTGATGAGTATTTCAAAGCTATCCTGAAAATAAATAAACAAATTCCCGAAATTGATAAAGATACTTTAAATGAGAATATCGGTAAACATGAATTTATTAAGGATTTGAAGGACAAACACCCGGATGAAATTGTTTATATTCTGGATCAGCTGGTTCTGGCCCATATATATAAAAAACTGGAGAGTGCAGGAAAAGTTGTTTTTCTGGTAGACGGCGAACACATTGTTTCCTATCATGAAGGTGGTGCGGGTTATCTGACCCGTCTTTTCGGTCAGTATTCCAGAATAATGGATTTGTTCGGTGAAGGTAAATCCTACGCGTTTGTCGTTACAAAAGCAGACAAAATTAAGAATATTCATGATGTGATGGATAATTCAAAGGATGCTTTAAATATTGAAAAAGAGATTTTTAATATGCTGACTGAGATCGATACGTTCAAAGAGATACAAAACCGTGCTACAAAAGAGCCGATTCATTTCTACGCTGTAAGTGCTAATGCCCTTAAGAGTGTTGATCAGCAAGAAGAAGCTATAAAGAACATTTATCCATGGAGGGTGGAACAAATTGCAAAATTCGGTTTCTGATTTTTTCGTCTACAACTCTACCGGTAAGCTTCTGAGTGGGGATGGAGACATATATTCAAATGAATATAGTGATCTGGCAAAGCAGATCGATTCCAAGAGAAATGCTCTGTATTTTGAGTTGTTCCACAATAGTAATACTCTGATACTGGGGTGCAGTGTCATGGTTGAGGAAGTAGGTGGCAGGGAAGAGAGAATTGTATGTGTCGGCAAGTATTCCCGCTATAATAACTATGATTCAAAACTGATCAGGCAGTTCTATGAAACCGTCTTTGCAGAGATATCCCAGTTACAGAAGTTAGAGTACAGAGTGGTGGGTCTCTGGGAAGAGAATGATATACATGACTTTGTAAGATTGCAGGAATTGACTGCTGATGAATTTATGATGGATTATGTTTATGGTAAGTTGCTTGCCAATGAAAAAGTCTCAATAAAATCTGTCAGTGCAGTTAATGCGGTTTCTTTGATAAGTAGTGTTTTTACAACAGCAGGCAATTCCCTTGAAGCGGATCTGAAATTCACGGCTTCCCAATATCCTTATGAAACTGATATTTCCATTTGTCCGATTGAACCAAATCCTGATTTTGAATTGGATGAATTTGATCTCAAATGGAAGCAATCTCCTTATTACAGTGAATACTACTCTTTGCTTCCCAGGGTTTTCAGGGAGCATTCGGGTGAAATAAAAAGCTCTGTAAAAAGAAGTGACAGGAATCTTCTTTCGTTTTACACTAAGCATTTCGCTTTCAAAGCTTATACCTGGGATGTTCTAGGTGTTTTTGCAACCAGTGAATCGTTGTATAAATTATTTGATTTGTATAATGACAATAGTTCGGTATTATCTCATGTTTTTAAGAAGCGTTCATCTCAGATCAGACAAATGCCAATTACAAACGAAACAACAGTTGCGAACATAGTTGCGTTGTACAGTAAAGAACTTTCATCTCAAAATCAAATGTATTCTCATATGGGAGAGGATGAAGCATTAAAAAGCCTCTTTGAAAGGATAAGAAATCCAAATGTCAAAAAGAAACTTGATATTATCCTCCTTAAAAACGGAGGCTTATGGAGTTATGTGATAAAGGATACTATTCGCAGAATATATGCAAATGAAGATAAAGAGTTACTATCAGCACTATGTAATGTGGGATTTACATATGGCGATAATGGCGGCGAAAGATTCAAAAATAATGTAGCAAAGGCTTTGTCTTCCTACGATGATGATAAATTGATAGAGCTGCTTAAAATTGTAGCCAATAATGTGACAACTACTCCCTCAGCAAGCGGTAAGATTTTTGTAGATCATATAAGCAGTAAACTAAGAGCGCATGATCTGTCTTCAAAGCTATCTACTAATGAAGCAGAAATTCTGGATTCCTATTTTGGCACAAGCTATGTTGTTGCCAAACAGAGGTACAAAAAGAGTAAAAAAACGAATATAATGATGTTGGCGTCATATGCTATCGTAGCAATCATGCTTATTGTTGTAGCAATGTTCCTGTTTGTCCCAGATAGTATTCCCTTTTTGGACAATAATTCCTCCAGTAATTCTTCTATCACGGATGATATTATTGGTTTAATTTCAGGAGACAACACGACACATAACAACGAATCTGTAATTTTGAATACAAATAATACCACTAGTGTAGAGACTATAATTCAGGGTTCAGATAACATGTCTGATTTCAATGGCTCTAATGACACGCCAGTAGATTCAACCAATAAAAGTTCGAATAATACTGTAGATTTTACATAAGAAAATAATTCAGAGAGCGCTTAATAGTATTATGCTTGTCTTATCAAATAATAGTTTGAAAAGGTTTGAAAATTCTTAATCAATACGACTGCCAATCAGGCTATGTAGCCGGAAAGTCAGCTAATTACTCGCTCTTCCCCGGCATACACATACAAATTCCTCCCCCTCACAAAAGCCACCAGTGCAATCCCTGCTTTTTCCGCCAGCTCTACAGCCTCACGCACAGTAGCACCCTTGCTTGCAACAAGGGGGATGCCTGCGTTCACAGCCTTGGACACCATGGTAGATGCCAGTCTGCCAGTGGTCACAAGAGCACATTCTGAAAGCTCAGTGCCACTTATCAGAGCTTTACCAACAACCTTGTCCACAGAGCATGCTCTTCCTACGTCCTCGCAGAAGAAGAGTACTTCTCCCTGCTTATTGCAGATGAGTGATGTGTGTGCGCCGCCAGTCCTGTGCCAGACCCTGCCAATCTCTTTTAACTGGCCAACTGCATGGATAATGGCATCAGCAGCGAATTTAGTATTGGAATTGTTGTGTTTGACAACGTCTTTGCGGTATGATGTGGTTCCGCATCGTTCAAGGTGTGTTAATTCCTCCAGTTCAGGAGTGTTGATCTTGATTTCACAAAAGATAGATTTGTCTTCTATCCTGATAGAATCAAGCTTTGTATCAGGTTCTATGAATCCCTCACAAACAAGAAATCCCAAAGCAAGCTCTTTAAGTTCCTGCGGGCTTGCAAAAAAAGTACTTATATGAACGTTATTCACGAGAAGGTCAAACCTTTCCTCTACAATAACGTCCACGTTGATGTGTTGTTTAGTGTTATCAGTGATCTCCAGGCAGTTCATAGGGACATAAAAGGGGGAGGAAATGTACTCCTCATCCCTTCGAAAGACTTGAGTCTTCCTGTTCCTCTCTGAGTGCCAGTTCTCACTCATGCTTCCTTTTTGGCCTTTACCTTTGCAAAGAGTTGTTTGAGGGTATCCTCATTGCTCTTTGTTTCAGGGAATGGTGATTCTGTGAATGGTTCGAAGTAAACAGGCACATTGTCTAGCCTGTAGAACGTACCGTCACATTCCATAGCATCAATTACACCAGGCAGAACTACATCTGCTGCTGTGGTTGTTGGGCATGGTGCAATATCAAGACAGACCATTGGTATTTCCGCAAGGTACTTTGCACAATCAGCAGGAATATGGTTCACAAGGTCAGCGGACATGACAAACGCTGCATCAACATCCTTTTCCCTTAGAAGGTCCACTGTTGTTGTCTCCCCAGGATTGTACCTTGGATATCCCTTCATGAAGTCAAGACCGAATGGGTAACCATAAAGGTAGGATGCAAGCTGGTTGAATCCTGCTACGTTACAGTGACCTCTAAGAGCACCGATGTTACACTTGGTGTAATTGTTCATCTCTTTGACGAAGTTCAGTGCGATCTCGATGTTTCTGTGCTTTCCATATGAGGATGAAACACCAAGACCCACGTAGATAGCAACGAAGTTTGATTCCTTCATCATCTCAACTGTCTGCTTCATTACAGAAATTGGGATTCCTGTTATCTCTTCTACAGATGGATGTGGTTCCTTTCCGTTAAGGATCGTGAACATTGCACTGAGAAGTTCGTAATCTGAGCTAGGTTTGAGCTGCAGGTGCATGTCTGATGCAGCAGTGGTTGGGGTTTCCCTTGGATCCACTGTGACCATTGTCCTGTCAAACCTTCCTTTCTTTGTCCAGTAACCTCTAGGGAACACGCCGTACTTTGACATGTGTCTTGGCATAGATTCCAGTGGATTGACGCCCCAATAGACGACCATATCGGCTCTGTTCTTTGCCTGACCGGCGGTAGCTCCTACCATACCGGATTCCTGGATTCCCATTACAGTTGGTCCGTGGCAAATTGTTGCGTTAGAGTCTGCAGAAGCACCAAGGTATTCAGCTATGTGGAGTCCAACTTCCTGTGCTTCACATGAGGTCTCACTTCCAAGGAAGAAAAGTGGACGTCTTGCATTTGCAAGAATGTCTGCTGACATCTCAAGTGCTTCGTCCCAGCTTACATCTTTGACCTTGCCGTTCTCTCTGATACTTGGTTTTAAGATCCTGTGTGAACTCACAATTTCCTGAAACTTAGCGGTACCCATCTTACATGCGTTCTGGACATCGATCGTACGGTTCTTAGTGTCCAAATCTATCTGGATGTCGTCACATGAACCTCCACAGACAGGACAGATGATATTCTTAAACACCATTTTATTCACCTCCCATGTACAGCTTCAGGACTATTTCCTCGGCGCCGAGAACCTCTTCATCACTAGGCTCTACCATTACGGGACTTCCTTTATAACGTGGTGAACCTGTTGAAAATGTGTCAGGTTCCACAACGACATTTGCCCAGATAGACCTTGGTATAAAAACCTGGCCGGATTTCATTGCCTCTGTTACCTTTGTGTAAACTGCAACTGAGTGCTTTCCGTCCCTTGATGTAACAGAGACTTTCTCCGGGCATCCCAGAGATGTAAAGTCCTCTGCACACATCCAGCAGACTGCACATTCCTTTTTGTAATCTTCGGAGTACTTGTTGCCGCCTTTGGCAAGTCTTCCTTCGTTTATCGTACTTCCTGAATTGAGTAATGCTTGCATGATTTATTACCTCACAGACACTCGTTATTGTCACAGGATACGTACAGTGTGCCTTTTCCTTTCTGTGGGATTGCATAGTCACCTGTGAATTTCATATAATCTCCAAGGCACTCGATGTCGTTGAATTTGAGGTCGGACTCGACGTCTGTCATCTCAAATCCTGGTGTGAATCTCTCAATGCAACCACCGATTACGATAGTACCACCGGTCATTTCTGCTCCAACGGTTCTAAAAGCGTTTCCTTTTACAACGATAAGACCACCGTTTATACGGATTCCGCAGAAGTGCTTAACACTACCAGCGATAATGATCTCTCCGCCACTAAGACCGCCGCCAACCTGGCTAACTGCATCTCCATCAACGGTGATACGTCCACCGCTCATTCCTTTCCAGCTGCCACGGTATGCACATCCAAGGTGGTCCTTTGTGTTACCTTTGATGTGGATCGAACCACCTGTCATTTCCATGCCTACCCATGAATCTGCATCGCCTTCAACGATGATCTCTCCACCTTCCATTGCAGATCCCACATGCATTCCAGCAGAGCCTTTGATAAGTATTTTACCTGCTGTCATTTGCTGTCCTATACGCTTGACTCTTGGGATGTCCCCGTCTATAATGATGGTGGTGTCTTCTGCTGAGCTTCCACCATTTCCTTCCACTGTAAAGAAATCAATAAGAGGGTACTCTGCAGGTCCCTGCCAGACGAGTACTTTTCCAATCTCATCGGCAGTTTTTCCGGCAAAGTTGTCAGGTGTGACGACCTCTGCCTCTACGCTAAGGTCAAAATTTCCTATTGGTTTAAGAATTACGTCTGCCATTAAAATCACTTCTCCGCATTGACCTGAATCGGTGTTGGGTTTGCCAGGTACTTTTCAGGTGTTGGATATCGGTCAAAGCCAATTGTGTAGTACTTGAACCACTTTTTTACATCTGCAAGCATGTTCTTCTCATCGTCTGCATCTATTGCAATATCTGTGTAGAAGGTGTTCTTCTCAGGGATTGCAACGATCTCACCCATCTGGGATACGACCTCTCCTGCCTTGATGGTGTATGCAGTGCTCTCGAAAGATCTAATGATGCTTTCGTAGTCGTTGACCTCAAGCTTCTTTGGATCGATGTTGAAGATAGCAACGTCACCGTCTGCTCCAACTCCAAGTGTACCCTTCCTGTATGACATTCCAATCGTTCTTGCAGGGTTTGCACGTGTGATCATAGCAATCTCATTAAGTGTCATTTCCCTTGTTTCGCTGCCCAGACCGGTTCTGTCGTTTGCCCACTTGTGGCATTCATCGAATGTATCCTGTCTTGCCTTGTTGGACATAAGCCATGCAATGACCTGTGGATACTTGATAAATGGTCCGCCGTTAGGACTGTCTGTTGTCATGATCGTCTTCCATGCGTCCTTGACATAGAGTAGTGATTCAAGACCCATTGCCCACTGTACACTGTGTACAGGATTGCCCTTTAGATATTCAAATGGAAGTACACCTGAACCACACTCGCACTCTACATCGGTGTTTGACCATTTGTGGCCGGTAAGTACATAGAGGTCGTGGATTGCAGGACCGTCACCGGTCATGACTGTTGCATCACCGAAAGGTACACAGCCACTGTCAAATACAACATGGTCATTGCTGTTGACGTAGTCAGTGATTCCTTTTACACCAGACTCAAAGTCTCTCCAGGATGTACCACCAAAAGCATTGAACTGGCAGTGTGTGAGGTAAATTGATTCATGCCTTTTTGCATTTTTCTTTGTCTCAGCCCACTCAACATCTGTATTTGGCTTTGTCTTGACGCTCTTTGGTATTTTGAGTGAATCCTTTGTAATTTCCCAGCATCCTGGATGACCAAGGTTGTTTGCATGCAGGTGAACAGGCATTGGGATCCCAAGCTTTTCGTTCAGTTCTGCCAGGCTCTTTATCATATCTTCCGGTGTGACATCGAAGTGAATGTTTGCCTGGTCAAGCGAACTTACGTTCTTTCCCCAGCCCCAGTTCTCTACTCCACCTGGATTGACACATTTAATACCATAGGTCTTGTGTGTCTTCATCATCCATGCAATGTATGCTGCTGCCTTATCGACATCCCCTTCCTTGAGATATCTCATGAGGAACCAGTTGTTGCCTAATACAAGATAGCCGCCCATATCAAGCATAGGGGTTGAGCGCATTTCCTCATGTGTGTGGCGTGCTTCCATTGGTGGCACAGCTGCCTCAAAAACAGTTGTATATCCCATTTTGGAGTACTCGTATCCTCCAAGGTAAACTGAAGGTACAGTATATCCGGAACCTGAATGTGTGAGTGGTGTTCTCTTCTGGTAGTGCTTGTAGTGGTCCTCAGGTCTCATTGACCTGCCTGTATTGACCTTTGCTCCTGCTACATGGGAGTGTGAGTCAACACCACCGGGCATAACAATCTTGCCCTTTGCATCAATTTCCTTCACATCTTTCATGTCTGCGCCGGAAAGTTCTGCTACGACCTTTCCGTTTTTAATGAAGATGTCCATAATTTCCCCGTCTATCTCGTTGAGGGGATCATAAACGTAACCGTTTTTGATTACAATCGTTCCTGCCATTTTTATTCCTCCCTTCTCACAAGTGTAATGGCGCCTACCGGACAGATCATAGCACATGCACCATCTGAACCGCACATATCCTGATTTACAACCTGTGCTACGCCATTCCTTACTTCAAGGACCTTCTTGGCATCGACTTCATTCAGGTATCCAGCACCAACATCCTCATCAGTTGCATTGACCGGACAGACGATAACACAGTTTCCACATCCCAGGCATGCATCTTCATCGATGACAAGTCTGGAGGTGAGTGTTGGTCTTTTCATTTCAACATTGAGCAACTTCTTCTCAAGAAGTGTCTTCTTCTCGACATCAGGGATAATAGCTGTCTTTATAACAGTTATTGCATTTACCGGACAGGACATGTCACATGCGCCACAATAGATGCATGCATCAGCACGCTGTGCAACCTTGTCCACTCTCTGGCCGGCATCCCAGTCAGGGTTAAACAGGGCATTACATGGGCATGTATCTATGCAGGTGCGACAGGCAGTACAAGTATTCTCATCCCTGAACCATGTTCCTTCAAATGGTTTTTCCACGCTGATGGCACCTACCGGACAAACTGACTCACACCATCCGCAATGTATGCAACAGTCATTGTCAATTAAAGTCTCTCCTTCAACGCTTGCAGTTCCGTCATTTGCAAGCCACTGTTTCACTTCAATGCATCCCTGGGGACAAATCTGTTCACAGAGACCGCAGTGGACACATTTGTTATCAGCCGGTTGAATCAGCAATTTCTCGACAAACTCATTAATTTCTTGAGGTTCATTGTTGTCATTAACAGTTGTCTTTTTAAGTGCAACGCTTATGTAACTATTGTCATTTACAAGCTCTCCTGCCTGTTTCAGTTCGAGTGCACCTGTTGGGCATGTCTTTGCACAGATTCCGCATACAATGCAGAGCTCTGTCTGGTTCTCAAGGAAATCTTTGTCTATGAGTCCTCTTGCTACGGCTCCAACTGAACCGATAACTAATGAACCTTTAGGGCATGCCATAACGCACGTTCCACAACCGATACACTTCTCAGGAGTGTACATCAGTTGTTTGTCGCCTTTTTCTCCAAACACTACTTCGTTCATTTGATCTTCTCCGTAATCCTGCCTATGAATGCAAATGCTTCCAAGCTCATGTCCTGTTAATTATATGCACCAGTTCTGCAAATTAATTGCAGATGTGATACTGATGTTTGCTAAAGAACATTTTTCAGTTTAGCATTTTAATGTGTTTGCGGGCATGAATACGCCTTTTTCAACAAACTTTTCCTTTCAGGCAAAAAGCCATTTAGGTTAGCCTGCTTACAATCTTAACTTTAATGATCGTGTCACTATTCTTAAATGATCCTCATATCCTGTGGATAAGAGAATTGTATTATAGTGACACGTATTTGTTATAAAATTATCGTTTGTACTTGTTGTTGATTGTATTTTCCAGACTTGTATTTTTTCCCATGCAGAGCAACATCAAACGTATACTTATAAGCTTCAAGGCACTCGATGGTTTTATATACAACTGTTATCCCCATATTATATGGGGTGTATAATTGGGTATAATTGGGTATAATTGGGTATAATTGGGTATAATTGGGTATAATTGGGTATCATTGGGTTTCATAATTTTTAGATCTGTTTATTTTTAGTTGTCTGTTTTTAATTAGTTTGCCAGGAGATGATAATATTCCTTTAATGAGTATAATAGCTTGCACGGAATTTGAGAAAGATATCGTGAAATTGTTGGCTGAAGATAAGATTATCAAACAGCTGATAGTAGTAGATGGTTCCAGTTCATCAAAGTTTGTAAATGGCCTCAAGCAGATTGGTTTAGTACCACATGTACTTTTTCCGGAAACAATACCGTGTGGTTTAAAGAAAAGTAAAGGATTCAATGTACTTGTAACTTTACAGGATAATAATTCATATAGTTCATCAGGTCAGATGAAGAGAGAAATTTATGAAAAAATAAAATTTTATGGTCTTGTGTCCAGTGGTATCCTTATGTTCTATGGTTCATGTAAGGGGATATTTGGTGATGTTCTTCTGGATTTTCGTAAACGAAAAATTTTCCTTGAATTTTTATCTTCAGAAAATGGGGGCTATATGGGAGATGGGATAGATGATTGTTTTTCAAACAACAAAGACATGCATACTCCTGAACTTGCTGAAAAATATAGGGATTGCTACAATGAGCTTAAGGAACAAATACTTTCACAATTAGTATAAAGGGGAACTGTTTATCCCAGCTTTCTTTCTTTTGAACATTATTCTTTAATAGTTTATAGTACTGGTATGGATTAATGCAGTGGTTCGCCAAGAAGTGCTGGTGTAGCTTTATCAATCTATAAACATTACAGGGATATTGAATGGTCTTAAAAGGAAATGCCTATGCACTTGGTGCTGGTACGGTCATCAACGCAATAGCCACATGGAAAGGTGCGGCTTTTGCTATCGACCTTAAAACATTTGCAGATGTAAGACTTTTTGATGACACATCTAAGATCAATGGGACAATCGAAGGCATGCCTGATGCAGATACAAGACTTATTGAGAATTCTGTATCTTATGTACTTGAGCATTTTGGAATTGATACGGGTGGGACTGTAACAACAAGATCAGAAATCCCTCTTGCAAGTGGTCTCAAAAGCAGTAGTGCTGCAGCAAACGCATCTGTTCTTGCTACACTTGCCGCAATCGGTGAAGAACTCGATCCTTTTGAAGCAGTAAAAATAGGTGTGAAGGCTGCTCTTGATGCAAAAGTAACAATTACAGGAGCTTTGGATGACGCATGTGCTTCATTTTACGGAGGCTTTGTTGTAACTGACAACAAGGAAATGCAATTACTTAAAAGAACAGAGCATGAATATGATGTATTGGTATTTGCACCGGATGAAAAGTCATTCAGTTCCAACACTGATGTTTCGCGCTCCCGTGTGATTGCTCCATGGGTGGACATTGCATATGACCTGTCCCTGAAAGGCGAGTTCGAAAAAGCAATGACCCTTAATGGTTTTCTGTATTGCAGCGCACTTGGTTTTGATACTGAGTTCCTGATGCGTGCGCTAGAGATAGGTGTCAAAGGCGTTTCACTTTCAGGCACTGGCCCATCTTTTGTGGCACTGGTCGCTGCGGATCAGGTGGGTAAGCTGGAAGATGCATGGAATGACTATGCTGCCAGTGGAACAATGATAAGGACTAGCATAAATAATAAAGGTGCAAGCATAATCTAGGTATAGTTTAAATTAGCGGTGAATACATGTCCACTATCAAAGAAGTACGTGAAGAAATAGAACAGATTGATAGCGAGATCATAGAGCTTATTAATAAAAGGGTTGCTATGGCTACAAAAGTATTGGAAGCCAAGAAAAAAGAAAAAATAAACATTAATGATCCTTCACAAAACACGGTGGTTCTGGATCGTGCATTTGATGCTGCAATCGAATTGAACCTTGATGCTTCTGCTGTCAGGGAGATATTCGACATACTTATTCGTATGAATATAGAACGTCAGCAAGAGTTAAAAGATGAAGGTAATCTTCCTTAGGAGTATAAAATGGTTGATATTGCAATAATAATGGGATCCGAGTCCGACAGGGCCGTAGCAAACAGAGTTACCGGTGTTCTAGATGGCACAGAATATTCTTATGATGTTCAGGTTATATCTGCACATCGCAATCCTGATAAACTGGATGAATATGTTGCACAGAGCGACTCAAAAGTGTATATCGGCATAGCAGGTCTTTCTGCTGCACTGCCTGGTGTTATCGCTTCAAAAACAAAGAAACCGGTAATTGGTGTTCCTGTAAGCTCAAAGATGATGGGACTTGATGCCCTTCTATCGACTGCACAGATGCCTCCAGGTGTACCGGTTGCAAGTGTGGGTGTTGACAACGGGGCAAATGCCGCATATCTGGCAATAAGAATACTGGATCTGATTCAGTAATCTATTTTATTTAGCTGGAATATGCATTGATCGTCTCCGTTTCCCATAGTTCCGAGTACATCTACTTCCATATACTGGTCATAAATATCTACTACTCTTGAGAATATTCCTCTTGAAATGGTACATAGTATGGGGTTTATTTGTGCTTCTTCTTTTCCCCATGGGCAAACATTTCCCTGTATTGTGAAAATAGGATTCTCGTTTGATGACAGCTCTGACTTAAAATCAGCTCCCAACTGATTGATTATCTGGCAGCAGGCATCGCCTATGTTTTCATAGTTGTTAAGTTCATTTTCAGAATTCTCTTTTTCCATAATTGCTTCCACCACCATGTTTACCATCTGGTGTATAATAATGCTTTTTTGTTCACGCGGCAATGTTTTCAGAAGTACTGGAATAATTTGTGTGAGCACGGACCTGATATTATTTTGTAAATTGAGTTTATCCCTCTCTGCCAGAAGATCACAATGCATGCTCTTTAACTTGAGTAATGAGCTTATGCGCGTCAAAAGTTCCATCTTGTTAACTGGTTTTGTCAGGAATTCGTCAGCTCCTGCCTCTATACCCGCTATCCAGTCATCTCTTCCTGAGAGGGCCGTTACCATAATCACAGGTATGAATTGGGTTTGAGGATCCTCTTTGAGAATTTCACATACCTGATAACCATTAATGTCAGGCATCATGACATCAAGAAGGATCACATCTGGTTTATCCTCACTTACCATTTCAAGTGCCTCGTTCCCGTTTGTGGCTGAGACAACCTGATAATCTTCTTCAAGATACACCTTAAGCAATTCTATATTCATTATCTCATCATCAATGATGAGTATTTTTGAACCAGTGTTGGATGATGTAATGATAAAAACTCCTTGATGCTTTATTTGATAAGCTTTGATTGGGTATTATGTATTCATTTAATATTATATTATACATTACTATTTTAATTATATATACATGATGGCATTCTTCCTTATACTTGGATTTTTAAAGAAAATTCAAAGTTCCTACTATGTGTATTTTCAGCTAAACACTAAAAAAGTAAGGATATACTCTGGTAATTTTAGAGCCCTACAAGCTTTGCCTTTGATCCTTTTAGGCTTATGCCTGCAGATGTGATGTCAAATATGTTAATGTCAAGAGTTATCTTCGTACTTCGCATTTTTGGTATACTCAGGAAACGCTCATTCTTGCCTGTATATGGATTTTCTTTCACCATTAATTTGATAGAGCCGTAAGTGGAATAATCTGCAATCTTATGGGTCATACCATAGGCTGCATCATCCATTATGTATAGAGTCGTTGTCTCTTGTTTTGCAAGTAAACGATTGATCGTATCAAACTTATCCCTGAATTCCTTAGCTTCAAGACCAAACGCCAGTACTCCTATATTGTCGATAACTGCTACATCAGCTTCTTCAGGTATGAGTCGAACAAGATCAAGAATATCTATCTCTTCAATATTAAATCCTTCCTGGTCAGGTCTGATCGATCTGTCAAGCTGGGTTTCTTCTATGATCTGTATTTCAGTATCACTGAAATCATCTATCAGATGAGCTTCTCTTGCAATGGCCCTGGTTCTGTACTCTATAACCTGTTTAATTTGAAGCAGACCTTTGTCTATGAATGATTCAAGACCAAGACCAAGCATTGCTGCCTGCTCTAAAAGATCTTCAGGTGTTTCTTCGGTTGCCACTAATATACACTTTTTGCCATCCATACATGATTTATGCAGAAAATGTAATCCAAATATGGTCTTACCAGCACCCGGTAGTCCGGTAATGAGGATTCCTTTTCCTTTGGGATAACCACCGCTGATCTTTTTATCCAGATTCGCTATTCCAGTGGGCATTCTTTCCATTTATATCACGCCAGGCCTGAATATTATCTATCTTTCATAAATTTATATATTATATATGATAATATATTATATAAATACATTCTTGTGCATTAGTTATACGTTTGTTCCATTTTCCTGTGGATGACTTGTGCGATTTTTTTGGGTTCTGTTTACGAATGATATTTATAGATTCAGTCCAAAAATAAGAGGGGGGGATTGAACATTCATTTCATCCTTAAGGGTAGAATTCAAGTAAGGCATTGATTTGACTTCATATGACAAAATATTCTATCTTACAAAGTCGTTTTAGGGTATTACCTATCTTATTTAATGCACAGAAATAAAAGGGGATAATCGTGAATATTGATCTAAATTTGAAAATAGGGGGCGCAGCAGGTCAGGGGCTGCAAACCACCGGTATGGCTTTAGCTAAGACATTGAAAAAAAGCGGGTTACATGTTTTTGCAACACAGTACTATCTTTCCAGAGTACGGGGAGGGCATAACACTTTTCAGATACGCATAAGTGACTCTCCTGTTTTTGCAATGACTGAAACTGTAGATATCCTGTTGGCTTTGGATGCTGAGTCCATCACTCAGCACATGTCTGAACTAAAAGATGGTGTAGTAATTGTCGATTCAGATGTAATTGATGTCAAAGAAAATGCAGATGCTATATTTCATGTTCCACTGCTAAAGATAGCCAAAGATGTCAGTGGAGATAAAATATACTCAAACTCTGTTTCTATGGGTGCGGTCATTGCTCTGTTGTGTCTTGAGCTGCCAAACCTTGAATCTATATTGAAAGCTGCCTTCAAAAAGAAAGGTGAGCAGATCGTACAAAATAATATCAATGCAGTGCGTGCAGGTTACAATTATGTCAAAGAGAATTACCCGGGTGGCTGTAAGTTTGAAGTCAGTGATTCCGGGGAAAAAGAGAACATGATGCTTGTTAATGGAAATGAGGCAGTAGGTCTTGGTGCCCTTGCAGCAGGTGTGCAGTTCCTTGCAGCTTACCCTATGACTCCTTCTACCGGTGTAATGACCTATGTGGCTGCAAATGCAGACAAATTCAATGTTGTAGTTGAGCAAGCTGAGGACGAAATTGCGGCATTGAACATGATCCTTGGAGCGTCCTTTGCAGGTGCCCGCTCAATGACAACTACTTCAGGAGGTGGTTTTTCCCTGATGACTGAAGCTCTTGGACTTGCCAGTATCACTGAAACACCTGCCGTCATTTTCCTCGGCCAGCGCCCAGGGCCTGCCACAGGCCTTCCTACTATGACCGAGCAAGGTGATCTCCAGTTTGCTCTGAATGCTGCTCAGGGTGAGTTCCCACGCTGTATCCTTGCACCAGGTACGCCGGAAGAATGTTTCTATCTCACAGCGGAAGCTTTCAACATTGCAGACAAATACCAGATACCTGTTTTTGTTATGAGTGACCAGTATCTGGCAGATTCTCTGTTCACATGTCCAAGCTTCGATACTTCAAAAGTGCTAATTGAAAGACATCTTCTGTCTGATCAGGAACTGAGGACGAAGAAAGAGGAATATAAGCGTTACAAATTCACTCCACTTGGAATTTCCCCGCGTGCACTTCCAGGACAGGAAGGTGTACTTGTTGTTGCTGACAGCGATGAACATGATGAATTCGGTCACATCAATGAAGATCCTGTCAACCGTATCAAGATGAATGATAAACGCATGAATAAACTGGAAGTGCTCAGGGAGGAGATGCCGGATGCAAAAGTATATGGTAATCTGAATGCATCTATTTCGCTGATAGGATGGGGTTCCACATTTGGTCCTCTTGCAGAAGTCGTGGATATACTAAATGATGAGGGGAAGTCTGTTAACCTTGTTCATTTCACTCATATACATCCGATTCCTGTTGAGGCTACCAGAAAATTACTTGTGAAAGCCAAAAAAACCGTTTGTGTTGAAAATAATTTTACCGGGCAGTTTTCACGTCATTTGAAAGTGGATGCCGGTATAAATATCACAGAACAGATACTCAGGTATGATGGTAAGCCATTTAGTCCGGAATTCATAATTTCTGCTCTTAAAGAAAAAGGAGTGATTTAAATGGTCAGTATAGAAGATTATGGGGAATTTGAAACAGCATGGTGTCCGGGATGTGGTAATTTTGGCATCCTTAAAGCTATTAAACAGGCACTTGTGAACCTGGGACGTTCGCCTCACGAGGTAATTATAGCTTCAGGGATCGGTCAGGCAGGTAAGCTCCCTCATTATTTGAATTGTAATGTATTTAACGGATTACATGGGCGCTCATTACCACCTGCAACTGGAGCTAAGGTTGCTAACCATGAGATGACAGTTCTTGCTGTCACCGGGGATGGAGATTGTTATGGTGAAGGGGGTAACCATTTCCTGCACACTGTGCGGAGGAATCCTGACATTACTATAATCGTTCATGACAACCAGATATATGGGCTTACAAAAGGGCAGGCATCACCCACAAGTGAAATTGGCATGAAAACCAAGATCCAAACACATGGTGTGTTCAACATGCCGCTCAACCCCTTATCTCTGGCAATATCACTGGATTGTTCGTTTGTAAGCCGTGGCTATGCTGGCAATATTTCTCACCTTTCCAAGCTTATCGAAAAAGCCATAGAGCACAAAGGTCTTTCTCTTGTTGATGTGCTTCAACCATGTGTTTCTTTCAACAAGCTAAACACTTTTAAGTGGTACTCTGAAAGAGTTTATGAAATGAATGAGCCTGGTTATGAGTTAAATGACCGGGTGAGGGCTTTCGAGAAATCGCTTGAATGGGGCGATAAGATTCCTCTGGGTGTTTTCTATGTGAACGAAAAACCAAGTTTTGAGGACCATCTTGATGTGCTTGCATCAGGACCTCTCTACAAGAATGCTCCAAAAACAGAACTAGTGAACGAACTAATCGATGGTTTTCTATAACCATCTTTTTTAGTTTTTTGGTAACTATTCAGCCTAGCACAATCTGCCTATTGGTACTGATTTCATCGAAATGGAGATATCTGCCACTAACAATCTAAGAATCAAAAAAGCAATCAATAGTAACAATCAAAATAAATGTTCATAATGAAATTTACATTTCAACTTTTTGTCAAGATTGTTATAGATAGCGTTTTTATCAGGCTGAATAGTTGCCTATTTTTTTTAAATATTTTGCTTGACAGGTATTGTGGAAGTGCTGTCTTGAATTTTTCCAATAATGACCACTAGTTCTTCAAAGAAGCATTTTTCTTTTGCCACTATCCACGAATTAAAATTATGACGTTCCATTTCCTGCATAACTTCTTCAATGCCTGTAATGGATGATACAAGCAGCAATATCATTCCACCTGGTTTCAGGTAAGCATGTACCTGCTCCATGAAAGGTTTGATGTCCTTGCGTCCATTGATGCCTCCGTCAAAAGCGTAATTTAGCCATCCCGGGACTTTCTCTTCTTTGGAAGTTGGAAGGTAGGGGGGATTGAATATCACAATGTCAAACTGTTGTTTACTTTTCAATCCTGCAAACATATCTGTCCTGATTACATCGATACCATTTGATCTTGCACAGCGTGCAGCCAAAGGACTTATTTCCGTTGCTACAAGCTCTATATTCCTGTTGGCTTTAAGGACTGCGGATACAAAACCGCTGCCTGTGCCAATTTCCAGGACCTGCATGTTCTCTTTTGTAAACTCAAGGGCAGTGTCTGCAAGTAAATAAGAATCTTCAGCAGGCTCGTATACCTGATCTGCAAGATCTATCATTGCATTAAGATGTTTGATTGTAAGCATGGATTCAAAAATAGTTATTCCTGTTTATGCCTGAACATCATGTTAGCAAGTTGTGCAAATTGCTCAGGTTCCAGGTTCTCGGGTCTTTTATCAATAAGTTCCTGCGGTAATTCATGTATGAATTCTTTCATATCCTCAATACCGAGGAGCTGCTTGTTCTGGATGATGGAATTCCTCATTTTTTTACGTCTCTGACCAAAAGCTGCAGTAACAAAATCAAGGAAATATTTTTCATTAAGCACTTCAAAAGGTGCAGGCCTTGGTTTGATCTCAACCACTGCAGAAAGGACTTCGGGTATCGGGGAAAAAGCCCCTCGTGGTACTTTCATGATCATTGAATTTTCAGCAAAATAATGTGCATTCACAGAAAGGCGGCTATAATCCTTTGAATTGGCATGTGCCACAAGTCTCTGTGCAAACTCATATTGGTACATGAGTATTCCTAACTTAAAATCATGTTTGAATAACTTGAAAGTAATCTCGGAAGAAATGGAATAGGGCAGGTTTGAGACTACCTTGTCAAAAGAAGGGAACTCGACTTTGAGCACATCCCCATGGATCAGGGTAAGTTTGTCCTGGTCTCCAAAACGGTCTATTAGAACATCAACAAGTTCAGGATCTCGCTCAATAGCAATTACGTGACCTGCTTTTTCCATTAGCCTTTCAGTCAGGTTTCCAATACCTGCTCCAATCTCAAGTATTGTCTCATGGGGGTTTATGTCAGCAGCGTCTACAATCCTGTCGAGGATTCGTTCATCTACTAAAAAATGTTGGTCATGATACCCACCTCGGATACCATATTCCCTTAAAATATCATAAACCAAGAAACGAACACCTTTTACTTGCTACGTTGACGACGTGGAGGTATTGTGAAGAGCCTGTACTTGATATTTTCATCCTTTAGTTCCTCTATGATCCTGTTTACAACAATTTTTATCGGTGAGTGTACTCCTTCAGCTCTCTCGCTCAAATCCTCAAAGCTCGTAAATGCTCCTTTCTTCCTTGCATCTATGATGTTCCACATAAGTTTCTTTCCAATACCTGGAAGTAGATCTAACATATGCAGCCTGTTTGTAATTGGGTGTGCATCATTGAAGAATTTGATGAATTTTTCTTCATGGTGTTTTACGGTCGTTTCAAGAATGTAGGGTAACTCGAGCTGGGCACCAGGACTTAAACTCTGGTATGGTATGCGTTGTTTTACATGATCTACAAGGTCGCGATCACCGTCTCCAATATATACTTTGGACTGGATATCCGGTATTTTTTCTTCTTTCGGTACAAGTTCCATCAACACAAAATAGTTTTCCCCGACAGCCTGCACAAGAGGTTTCTTTTGATATGATGGGCGTTTATCATCTGGACTTCCATATGGGAGATAATCTAAGATCCATGCATACTCTTCTTTCTCAGGTGGCTTTCCCCTAGTTGTCATATATTTTCTCCTCCGCTATACCTGCTGCTACTTATGCAAGTTTTTTTTTCGAAATTAAAAAAGGGATGTATTGAATATAATTCTAATCCATTGCTTCTTCTACAAGGTTTAGCATTTCATCGAGTTCTTCTTCTGTAAGTGTGAATCTCTCTTTTGCATAAAGTGATCTTAGTTCATCCCTGCTCTGTGGCATCACGTCAGCCAGTCTGATGGCAATTTCCGGCTTCATCTTTTCAAGCTCAAGAAGTTTGTTTACAAGATCCCTTGCTTTTTCAGGGCTTGTCTTTGAGAACATTTCTGCATGATTGATAGCTTTACGCAGTTCATATCCAAGCTCATCTTCATCTTTAAGACGATCTTTCATTATCTCATTCAACATACCCTTTACTTCAGACAGGGTTAACAATTCTTCACTAAGAACTTCTTTTACTATCATTGGTATACACTCTGTGCCTTATTTAGGGTTTAGGTCATCCCAGGATGACAATAAGATGTATCATTAGATACATTCAATAAAGATATATCTAACGATAAAGAAAGGTAATTAGGGTGTCAAACCTGAAATTTCTGTGAATTTAGTATTTCTGTGGTTTCAGGTGCTGTGGAAGGGTTATAAGCTCTTTTGTAGCATTCCCATCTGTTACCTGCAAGACAAAAGCCCGGCCACGTTGACCAATGACTTTTCCTGTCTTTCCCTGGAATTTTGCGTTTGGCATTCCTTTCTGTACACTTGGGTCAATATCGATGTGGACCATCTGTCCGTTATCGAATTCCTGAATTGCCTTGCTGATAGGTGAAATTCCTCTTTCTCTTGTAGTTTTCTGTAACTTATGCCTTGTACAGTGCTTTTCGCCGTGTGATCTTCCCATAATTATTTTCCTCCATTGATCGAATTATCAGTTTAAGTTATAAATACTCTGATTTTATGTGTTATATGTCGACTTTAACGACATCAAGTTCAGTCACTGTTGCCTGTATTCCTAATTTTTCTGTTAGACTTGGCACAGTTCTTCCCTCGTCTCCTGACGTAAGTTCTTTTACATACAGGCCGCCATCACAGTGTACTTCTATAATGGCATACTCATCTGTCTTCTCTATAAGCTGCATGTTATGGACATATCGCTTTCGAATAAGGTCTGCTCTTCTGTGGGATACTCGCTGTGGAGTTCTTTGATGTATTTTCACTCCAATAAGAGAGTTTACAGCATCCTTTAGTTTATCCGTGGAAACAGGCTCTTTGAATGTAACTTTAAGGTTATAAACTTTATCCGCCTTTGCGGACTTTAGATTCTCAATTACGCCTTTTTCCACTATCTTCAGTCCATCTACTTCCACTTTGCCAGCAGTGAACTCATTAATCTTCTTTTCCAGATCCCATACATCTATGCTGCGAATAGTCGGGTTTAATGCCTCTACAACAAAAGGTCTTCCAGTTCCAAGCATAAGAGCATCGATATCTTCGCGTCCTGCACCATGGAATTTAGTATCTGTTCCCTTTGTTGCCTTTATAACTTCTTCAGCTATAAGCTCATCTACAGATTCTGGGTACTGTTTTCCTGTATTATTGCATTGCTCACAACCCCTACCGCCACAGCCTCTGCATGGCCATCTTGTCTGAGGGATCCCTCTTATGAGTTTCCTGTATCTTCCCTGTATATAAACTGACTTTATTTGGATACTGCTTGATTCCTCTGCAATATCCATGGTTACAACAAGATCCGGCCTTTCAAACTCAACTTCTTTTCCTGTGCGTGCAGCTATGAGTTTGCCGACCTCACGGTTCATTTCAGTCTTGAACTGCTCGGCATGCGTGATTTCACATTCGCTCCAGAGGATCTCCTCATTCTCCCCGACCAGACCGCTGACCTTTGTTCCCACCAGGAATGTGGAATATTCTCTATCTCCAATGCTTTGAATTGCTCTGTCGGCCCATAGGTCAAGCTTATCAAAAATACCCATGCATACCCAGCATTTATCGTCTTCACCCTCGATTTTCAGGCTCTTTCTTGCATAGACACTGCTCTTGGAGAGTTCTTCAAGTAAAGAATCATCACCTGTATCTTTAAATAAAGCATCTTCTTCCATTGCCAGGCTCAATTTGATGGCCTGTCCTCTTTCTACATTAGTAAGGCCTGTGGATAATTTAGCGAATTGTCTTCCCATGCAATGGTCACAAATGGGTCCTTCGTTAATTATCTTCGTAGCGGTTTCAAGTATGGTCATTAGATCACTTTTATCAATGTACGTTTCTATATCATTTTTATCAGTATAATTGGCAACAGATGAGTGCTATATAATATAACACTTTTTGGTTATGCTTCTTTTCTGTCCAGTTCATTATGAATTATTATCATACAGTGATCAGAATGGAGTGAAATAGGCCCTATATTAAGCGTCTGCTTTGCAAGTCTGGCAATTATTCCTTCTTCCTCTTTCGTAACTCCCATATGGTCTCCAAGCACAAATACTGCATCTGTATTAAGGTCGCTGCATTCTCTGATATCTTCTCCGTCCTCTTTCAGGTAATATATTTCCCTGCCTGCATCCTTGAATTCCAAAAGCAGCTCTTCAAGTCCTGCGCGACGTATCCATACACCGGGAGTGGATTGTGTTTCATATTTAATTGCATCTCTTTCAAGTGCCTTTTTTATAAGGGAGCCGCTACTTCTTTCATCAGGATTAAGGTACTTCAACTTCTCTCCATTAAATCTTATTACCTTTCCCGGGTCAGGATCTCCAAGAAGTAGCAGGTGGACATTTACATCACGTCTCATTCCATGTGAAAGGAAAAGTGCGGAATTGATACATCTGCACAGAATATCCATTCTTCCGGCAGAACCTGGCAGGTCATTCAGTGAAAAGTCAGCGCTTGTTAATGCTTTATGCCCAATTATCACAAAATCTTTCATTTATTCACCTCTGTTTTATTTCTCATCCTTAAGTATTATTTTTGCAAGTGCAGCTGCAATCTGGCGATAGTTCATATCATCGCCTGCGATATTTGAGACAAAATCATCATATTTGTCCAGATGTCCTCGTCTGATGTGCATCCTGATCTCATCAGCGATTCGATTCTCTTTTATTCTTTCTATGTCTCTGTGGCTTGGTAGTTCCCTTTTAATGATCTCGGTATTTGTGATGCGCATTATGTCCTTCAGTTTCCCAAGATCCCTGCTTGATGCAAAAGTATAGGCAAGCCCCGGTCTGCCTGCCCTTGCAGTTCTTCCTATTCTGTGGACATATGTTTCAAGTCCCTGGGGAAGGTCGTAATTGAAAACAACTTCTATGTTATCGACATCTATGCCTCTGGCAGCTACATCGGTCGCGATCAGGATGCCAATGTCTTCATTCTTGAACCTGTCCATTCTCTGCTCCCTTTTCTTTTGCTTTATATCGCTGTGAAGTGCCTCGGCAGGATATCCTCTGGAACGCAGTTTAATGAGCAATTTGTCAACTTCCTTTTTTGCATTACAAAAGACGAGTGCGGACTTGATATTCTCAGCTTCTATAAGCCTTTTCAAAGCTTCTGGTTTTGCATTATCCTTTATTTCAAAGTAATATTGTTTTACCTGAGGTACAGTAAGTTCTTTATGGACTACTTTTATGTGCACAGGATCCTTCTGATATTGCTCTGTCAGATCGAGTATGGGTTTTGGCATCGTTGCCGAAAAGAGTAATGTTTGCCTGCCAGCTGGGATGCTTTCCAGTATTTTTTCTATATCTTCCCTGAACCCCATATTCAACATTTCATCGGCTTCATCAAGTATGACAATGCCAATATCATCAGTAGGCATCGTTTGTCTTTCAAGGTGGTCTATTATTCTCCCAGGTGTTCCTACTATTATCTGAACTCCCATTTTAAGTGTGTTTATCTGGGAATCAAGCGAAAGTCCGCCATATATAGGCAATACTTTGAGTTGCGGGATATATTTTGCAAGTTTTCTGAGTTCTTCTGATACTTGATTTGCCAGTTCCCTTGTAGGGCATACTATCATTGCCTGGGTATTTTTGTTACTCTGGTCAAGAAGTTCCATCAATGGGATTCCAAATGCTGCGGTCTTGCCGGTTCCGGTCTGTGCCTGGCCTATAATGTCCTTTCCTTCAAGTATGGGGGGAATGGATTTTACCTGGATCTCAGTGGGCTCCCTGAATCCCATCTCTTTTATGCTTTTTCTTATCTCTTTTGAAAGGTAAAGTTCCTTGAATATTTCTGATCCCATTTGATTTTCACTCTCCAGAGGGCTGCTTTTTGTGCTTATTATACGAATAAAAATGTAAATTGACTAGATGATGTCGTTTGGTTTTACTCTTTCAGGGATGTATACATTTCAGCTATCTTGACAGCCCTATTTGCAATTTCTGTGGCACTTTGACCCATTATACTGATCATGGCTTCCTTTCCGATAGCACCTTTATCGTAAATAATGTCAGGGACAGCTCCATACTTATTGATGGCCTGTGATGTTCCCCAGTCCATTGCTTGTGTATCTACAGGTTCATCCTCCCTGGCAAATGATGATGTACTAAGATCAAGTTCCCTACATATGTCTACAAGGTCTTGGGAGTACCTTATGTTCATGCAAGCTCGTGATCTTGGGTTATGCTTCATTGCAGTAAGTAGTATGAGAGCAACATGCTCGCTTGCGCCAAAATCAATCTCACCAACAACATGTGGGATTCCTTTTAGTTTGACAATCCTGCCTGTGACTGCAGCCACTTCTAAGCCTGAAGCAGCAGATAGCAGTGCCATTGCTATGTTAGACCCGACTTCAGGGATCAGCTTCGCAAAGTGTTTGGAATGGACAAGTACGTCCACTCCATTTTTCAAATCCTGCAAGACTGCATATCTTTCAGAGTTTTTCAGGACGTGGGATAATTGATTGACAGGTCCTACACCTTTTCCAACAGGTACGCTTCCTTTAATAGCCTCTACTACGAAGTCCTTTGCTTTTTTTGCGGCTTCATCTATTTTGTATCCCTGCGCAAGTGATGCTGCAAGCGCTGCAGAATAGGTGCATCCTGATCCATGAGTACCACCTTTGACAAAAGTTCCGGGGATTATGGTGTAGCTGTCAGTTTTAGAATTGTACATTATATCTGAAGCATCAAGATGCCCACCAGTAACAATGACAATTTTAACGCCTGTCTGGCTGATAAGTTTGGCAGCTTTCTTTGCCTCATCAATGTTTGTTATCTGCATTCCTGAAAGGATGTTTGCCTCATTGATATTTGGTGTTACCACTTCACTTACGGGCAAAAGCTTTTGTTTTAAGGTTGTTATGGCATCTTTTCGAAGCAGATCCCCTCCAGCTTCTGCTGCCATGACCGGATCGACAACCAGTTTCAGATCATATGTTTTCACCATTTTTGCAACGGTTGATATTATGTCCGAAGATGAGAGCATGCCTGACTTAGCCCATATGATATTCATATCCTCGCAGACGGCATCTATCTGGTTACGTATGACTTCACAAGGGATATCATAAGCACTCAGGACACCGGTAGTATTTTGTGATGTGACTGATGTGATGGCACATGTTGTATGGATTCCAAGCGAAGCTATCGTTTTGATATCTGCTTCAATTCCTGCTCCTCCACCAGAGTCAGAACCTGCCATGGTCAGTATAATTGGTATTTTACTCATTACATTCCCCTTATGCGCTGCTGCCGTGTGGCGGAGCTCTTAAATGTTTTGTTGCTTATATACTAGTTGGTTAACAGGACCTATATATTTTTGCTATAATGCTATTTTTATCTGCTTCAAAGCTGGCTTCTGCGATAGTTATATATACTGAATATGCAACATTGGTGCATCACAATATGTATAAGTAAATAAACAAATTTACACTTAAATACTCGCGTATAATTATTCGAATTTATTTAGCTAAGGGCGATTAAAATGGGAAACAGACCTCTTGATATATTGAACGATGCTTTGAACACACCTGTAATTGTGAGACTAAAGGGCGCAAGAGAATTCCGTGGAAAACTCCAGGGTTATGATGTTCACATGAATCTTGTGCTGGACGATGCGGAAGAGCTTAAAGAAGGAGAAATTGTGAGAAAACTGGGTAGTGTTGTTATTAGAGGTGACAACGTAGTTTATGTTTCTCCCTGAGACAAACGTAATCTATAAGAACTACTACCTATATCATGGGTAAAATCTGAGCTATTACTATATTGGTTACAATTAATTAACAAATCAAAAGGTGATTATAAATGTCAAAAGGTACTCCCTCAATGGGTAAAAGACAAAAGCGCACGCATGTGAAATGCAGGCGCTGTGGTAGTGTTTCACTTAATATTCATACAAAACAGTGCACTTCATGTGGCTTTGGAAAGACCTCCCGCATGAGGAGCTACAAATGGCAAGCAAAGTGCAAATACTAAGTCTTTTCAGACTAGGGGTATAAATGCGCGAAGAATGCGGTGTCACAGGGATTGTACAGTTCAAGTCGGAATCAAGTCCAGTCCCCTCCGCACTTCGCATATATTATGCGTTGTATGCTCTTCAGCATCGTGGTCAGGAATCCGCTGGTATCGCTGTTCATGATGGTGAACATCTTGGGGCATTAAAGGGCATGGGTCTTGTACCTGAGATATTTAACAGGGAAGATCTTGTTACTCTCAAAGGCAATGTGGGTATAGGCCATGTACGTTATTCTACTTCTGGTGGTTCTTGCATAGAAAATTGTCAGCCATTTATCGTTAATTATAAGAATGGAACTGTTGCGCTTGCACACAATGGTACCTTGGTCAATGGCCCGGATCTGCGCTCACAACTTGAGGATAAGGGCCACATTTTTGTTACAAATTCTGATACTGAAGTAATTGCTCATCTTTTGGTAAAAGAACTTCTTAAACATGACCCAGTTGAGGCCATGGCTAATGTGATGAAGCAGCTCAATGGTTCTTATTCTCTTTCTATCATGATCGATGACCTTCTCATGGCTTTAAGGGACCCTCTTGGTATCAAGCCACTGTGTTTTGGTACCATTGATTCTGGTTATGTTGTTGCTTCTGAGAGTGTGGCAATAGATACACTTAACGGGGAACTTGTGAGGGATGTTAGACCTGGTGAACTTATCATCTTCCGAGATGGTGAGGTTGAATCCCATCAGCTCTCTGATGAAAAATACTGTGCTCATTGTGTCTTTGAATATGTTTATTTTGCACGCCCTGATTCTATAATCGATGGACAACTTGTTTACAAGGTCCGCGAAAGGATTGGAGAATTACTGGCTCGTGAACATCCTATCGATGCTGATATAGCCTCTCCTGTGCCAGATTCGGGTATTACTTCTGCGATTGGTTTTTCCCGGGAGTCAGAGATAGACTATGGGGAAAGTCTTATGAAAAATCGTTATATTGGTCGTACTTTCATTCTTCCTGGCCAGGCCATGCGTGAAACGGCTGTGCGCCTTAAGATGAATACTATCGATGAGAATATCAAGGGTAAAAAAGTGGTCCTTGTTGATGACAGTGTTGTAAGAGGAACTACTTCCCGCCGGATCATCGACATGGTCCGCAATGCAGGTGCTAAGGCTGTGCATGTTCGTATAGGAAGCCCTCCTGTAGTGGCACCATGCTACCTGGGTATTGATATGGCATCAAGGGATGAGCTCATAGCAGCCCATAAGACCATACCAGAAGTTAAGGATTTGATCAATGCAGATTCATTGGGTTACTTGAGTATAGATGGTCTGGTAGAAGCAATTGGAATTGATCGGGATGATCTATGCATGGGATGTCTTACGTCTGCTTATCCTGTGGAGATTCCTGGTGAAAATATATGCCAGCGCAGACAGCTAAAACTTCATGAGTTCTAATTTTTTCATACCAAGCATCAATAAATACGACATGTATGTAAATTCTAAAGAGCTATATATCAGTAGTGCGTACAAATGGTTACTCTCTGATATATCAAATGTTCATGCAACCCAAGTTTGACAGTTTTCACTCTTTGCTAAAGAGAATGCCTTTACTTTCACCCAACATTTTCGTTTTTTTGTTAGGAAATCCTATTTGACAGTTCAAACAATTTCATGTTAAATTCTACGATCTCACCCATTTTTGCCTTAAGATCAGTGTATTTATGGCATCAAAATTGGCGTAAATGTACTTTTTTGCTTTACCTTTCATGAAATCAACAGTAACTGTCAAATTCAATAAGCTTTTTTTGATGAATTTTGTAGACTTGTGTTTGAGTTCATTAAACAATATCAACAAGAGCATTATTGATCCTGAACTTCTTAGGCAGTTTCTTGTTCTTATCAATCGAATTTTGTATCAGTTTTGCTTCCTCTATCTGCCTCATAATCTTTCTTGCTCTTGATTCAAGTTGCTCTTTCTGAAGCTTTTTTGAAAAATAGAGGTGGTTAATATTGCTTGGTTTAATAATTTTTAGGCCATAAACGCCATCCTTTGGATCAATTATCTCAACAGGATAAGTTCTGAACTTTGTTATTATCTTGTCATCGCTCGTATTGAGTTTCCTTGCAGTTAGATACTGCATTTTATCAGTCTTTATCAAACCAATGTTATCAATACTGTTAGCTCCTTTATCAAAAACGACAAGTGAACCTTCCCTCAATCTTTTGTTCACTTGAAAATAAGTATTCTTGAAATGGGTTTGATCAGCTACATTACCCTTTTGAACAGTGATCCCTATGGGTACATTTATAGGAGCTGCAAGTTCCGAAATTCCTAAAGTAATCTGTTTCTTGTCTGGCCTGTGACCTCTGCTATACCCATGTTTTCCAAGTGGAGATTTATTTCCATAAAGGACAATGCTCGTTCAGTCCATGTTTATATTGGTGTGTTCGAAATCATATCGAGTGAACAATCGATCTTGAATATCGGAAATAATCGTTTCACGATTATTTCCCAGGGTTTCAAGAACCCTGTATAAAGTCCTTTCACTAAATTCAGGGAGATTGAAAATATCAAGAACCTCATCACGGTTGATCCACTGATGAGCTTTACTTATACTGAAATTATCTGTGAGTTTATAGCTCACAAGAGCTTTTAGCAGGTCATTGATATCAATTCCATTCTTTTTGTGTTTCCCAAAAACAGTGGAAAAATCGAGGATATCATAGAGTTGGTTTACAGCTAGAATGGTTCCGATAGGAAAGCATATATTCTTATTAGGAATAATATCGTATGTTCTTAATTTTGCTTGCATTTTTACCGATATAAACAAAACTAAGAACACATATATTACTTTTGACTGTCAAAGTTGGGTTCAAACATAATGCTTTGTGGGCAAGCTAGTGCGACAAGTAGTTGATAATCTACGACAAACAGGTTTGTTGATCGGGATCATTCCTACAAGGATGATTTCGAAATGAGACTAAAACTCATAGGAAGCTCCTTCCTCAACTGCAGAGCAGACAGGGAGGAGTAGTTCACAAGACCCAAAAGAACATAATCTTAATTAACGCTGCTACTCAGATGCAACCCGATCACGCCAATACCTATCAATACAAGGGATATTATCCTGGCAGGGGGCATAGGTTCGCTAAAACCCACATAACCTATTAAAGATATCAATGCCACTCCAAGGCCGGCCCAGATAGCGTAGGCGACACTGACGTCTAGCCTTTTTAGCGCAATGGTAAATAATATGAAACTGATCCCATAGAACAAAAATATCAATATGGATGGTAGTGTTTTTGTAAACCCCTCGGATAATTTCATACAGGTGGTTCCACATACTTCAAACATTATTGCCAATGCCAGGTATAAGTAGCTCATTTTCCTTTTCTCCTATTTGAACAAATATAATTTTCAAGTGATTTTGTATTTTTGTATTTCTACATTATGTGCAGCGCTAGATTTAATAGTATCACAGCTGAGATTTATATATCTTTTTAGAAAACAGGAGTTCAAAGCCGGATCAGAATTGGCAATTATTTTAACAATACATTAACAATATATCATTCCACTTTTTCCTGAATAACAGATAGTGATGCATTCAGGCACATGCATAAAGACTTGTGAACACAAAAAAATTAGAATGGAAGAGTTGGCTTTTTCATCAACAAGATCAGCTTATATAATGGCATTTACATTTTCGTTGTGCAGCTAATAGGTTATTATTGCGGACCTGAATCAGTGTCCTTACAGGAAGATCTCTCTTTTTCAGATCTTACTGCAAATATCCCAGTTTTACTGGGTTCTCCCCAATGATCTACCCCATGCCACACTTTAAAATGTCTGAAACGCTGCTGTGTCCTTCTTGGTAATTTCCACATATGATAAAACTCCTCTTTTAGAGATGAGATGTTATCTCATTATTGTTGTAATATCGGGTACCCAAACCCGATTCAACTTTCTTCTCTTCAGATATAAAATTAACTCATGTGAATATTAACATAGATTGTATTTTTTCAATACATTTGAATTTATAATATCAGTATTACAATAGTACATGAAATATCTAATATAGTTGGAGATAATAAATGTTGTCAATTGCTTTATAAACGACAACTTATTATTTTTGGTATTGGTTAGGATCATATTTTGCTCAACAGACTATTAAATTGTTGTTATGAAATATGTTTTTTACCACTTGCAAAATTCGTATATTTATTTATCATCAGATCCTTTGAACAATTCTCTGATGCTGTGCAGATCTTCCGGTTTTCCAAAGACGATACAGCTATCACCTGAATATATGGGGGTATCACCATCCGGATTTGTGATGGTTTCATCATCTCTATGTATGGCCAGAACAGTTGTTTTGTGTTTTGTTCTTATATTAAGTTCTTTGAGTGTTTTTCCGTCTACGGCGCAGTTCTCAGCAAGTTTAAAAGTGATGACTTCCATTCCCGGAAGGTCGTCTTTTATATCAAAGCTCCTCTGCTGATCTTTTGAAGAGGAATTTCTAAGCATGCCATAACCATTCGCACGTATTTCTCTTGTGAATTTATCGATATCTTCCTCTGGGACCAGGTATTTTTTGAGCAGGCGACTGAAAATCTCTACGGATGTTTCATATTCTTCTGGAATGACCTCATCTGCACCCATCTGCTTAAGCATTCGGATCTCGTTCATGTATCGTGTCCTTGCGATAATAAATAATTCTGGGTTCATTCTTCTTGCAACCTGGATCAGTGTTCTGGTGGCAATATAATCCGAAATCCCAACGATCAGGATCCTGGCAGATTTAATATTTGCATTATCAAGAACAATTTCATGAGTGGCATCTCCGTAGTGGATCCTTTCTCCTTTCTTCCTTTCATGGCGTACAGTTTCGGGGTTCGTTTCTATGATCACATAGGGTATACCTGCAGTCTTTGCAGCATTTGAAAGCGTCTTTCCATTGAAGCCATAGCCGATGATGATCAGGTGGTCATGCAGTTCTTCTACCTCTATAACCGTGTCCATGCTCTTTGAGTAGAGTCCATTAACAAGTATACCATTTGTTATCTTTTTCAGTATCCCATTTGAGATGCGGTGTGAAGAACTCATGACAGTGGGAGTTACTGCCATTGTAACTATAGAAACTGCGAGGAAGACCTGGTATAAGTTATCATCCAATAGTCCGTATTCCTTTCCAAAACTGGATAGGACGAATGAGAATTCTCCTACCTGTGCCAGTGTCATTCCAGTTATTATAGCTACCCTGAGTGGATGACCCAACAGGAAGGTAACAAGTCCTGCGGCTACAGATTTAATTAATATTACCGCTCCTGCCAGCACAAGTAAGATGGCAATATTCTCTATAAAGAAGCTGGCGTCCATAAGCATTCCTATAGATATAAAGAAAAAGCTCATGAATACATCCTTTAAAGGCATCATATTACCTATGGCCTGGTGGCTGTACTCTGATTCTGAGATTATCAGACCTGCAAGGAATGCTCCAAGGGCCAGCGAGAGGCCGGCATGGGAAGTGAGCCACGCAGTTCCGAAAATAGTGAAGATGATGGTCAAAAGGAAAAGTTCCCTGTTACGTGTTTTGACAATTCTGAACAACAGTGCAGGCAGCACCCACCTTGCACTGACAATCACAAAAAATATTATCCCAATACCTTTCAGAATAAATATGAAAGGGCTGCTATCGGAGTCGGAAGGTACACCTGCGAGTATAGGTGTGAGTAATATCATTGGGACTATTATTATATCCTGGAATATGAGAACTCCCAGGGCTATCTTGCTATATGGGGTGTACATTTCCCCTTTTTCTTGTAGCAGTTTCAGCACTATAGCTGTACTGCTTAGACATACAAGGAATCCAAGAAAGATGGATGTTCCAAAACTATATCCTAGGTATTGAGAAATGTAGTAGACAAGTGCTAAAGTAAGAATCACCTGGAGTCCTCCTCCTATCAGCACGAATCTTTTGATATCCCAGAGTTCCTTAATGGATGTTTCGACCCCTATTGTGAAAAGCAGCATGATTATTCCGATCTCTGCAAGTAGTTCTACTTGTGTAGTATCCTGGATAATACCAAGCATGTGGGGTCCGGCAATCATTCCGGTAACTAAAAAACCAAGCACAGGAGATAGTTTTATTCTATGGAATAGGAGAAGTATGAATATGGAAAGTCCAAAAATAATCTCAATTTCCGTAAATAGTGTGAGGTCCATAATATTGTCTCTTTAATCATCCTTGAATCAAACTAATACTAAAAAAGTCTTTTGAATAATTTTGAATAATAGTGACCGTATAGACTCCAATATCATATGACTACCATTTATATGGATACAATTTTTTTAGCTACTAACAATACTTTTTTGTCACAGATTTACTATAAAAACCACATTTGTTTGAAAAATATTACTCTGGTATCATTAAGATTTGAAGTCTGAACAATTCAAGCTACCCATTTCAACCTATTGATTTTGATTTTATTGAAAAAGGAGGAGTTCATTCCTAAACTAATTTAAAACAAAACGTAACTATTCAGCCTAGTTCTCTAGCATCAATTCTCTAATTCAGGAACAAATGATTTCTATCGAATATTGTACTAGTGTCCCGGCAAATTAATTATATTACATAATACTTTGACATTTTTTCATCAGCAAGTTTCCGCGTAAACTTCCAGTTTATCTTATTCCGATGTTC